>OLIT01003222.1_pt1 | contig 10392 bp, 7 predicted proteins | sample 1601341 | NCBI WGS metagenome assembly OLIT01 (sample SAMEA2452121, study PRJEB22498) | human gut metagenome | biome: human feces; feature: human gut; material: feces | place: Australia | collected 2012
GCGGCCTGCGCGACCGTCTGCGTTTTCACCTGAATGCGTCCACCGCGCATTTGGGCGGGCAGCATCAGCCGCAGCGTTTCCGCCAGTGGGCAATGCACGTCGTCCGCCATCTGCTGGGCGAGCGTCAGCAGCGTGGGGCAGATAGCGGCATAATCCTCCAGCGGGCGGAGGATATCGCGGAGCTTTTCCGGCGGCACGTCCGTCTCCTGCGTCAGGGAGAGGACGACCCCCTCCTTGCGCATCCGCCCGAACGGAACTTCCACGCGCTGTCCGGCGGTGAGCGTCATGCCGTCCGGAATGCGGTAGGTAAACGTGTGCGCAACATTCTCATGCACAATGTCCACAATTACCTGTGCGTACAGAACACTCACCCCTTTCTGCTCAATGCGCTAATACACCATTGTTTATTATACATCGGAATGCCGAAGGGGTCAAGGAAAAAAGGCATGTTTCTGCGATTTCCCAAAACGAAAAAAGCGGTCACGCGACCGCTTTTCAATGCGCAATGATTTCTCAAATTGCTAATTACTCCTCGCATTTTCCGTGAATCACATGGATGGCCACGATGACGACCCCCGCCAGCATTTCCGCAACGGACATCCCCATCAGCACACCCGAAAAGAATTCCTTGACATGGCTGCCGCCGACCAGCGCAGACAATGCGTTACTCGCGATGCCCAGCAGAATCAGCAGAACGCCGTAGAGAATATGCTGCTCGTAGACCGTCCGCTGCATCCGGCGCAGCAGGTCAAGCATCTGTGCGTCATGCGTCAGCTGCATTTCTTCCTTCTGCGGCGAATCCTTGCCGTTGAGCAGTTCCGGCAAGGTGATCCCCAGCGCCGTGCAGAGCGCTTCCACCACATCAGCATCGGGCAGACGTTTGCCCGTTTCCCAGCGCATCAAGGATTTCTGCGATACGCCAATTTTCTGCGCCAGCTGCTCCTGCGTCATCCCTTGCGCAGTGCGTTTGCCTGCGATATACTGACCAATTGCCGCCTGATTCATAAGCACACTTCCTTTGATAGCCGCACCCCTCTTGGAGTACTTTCCGTATCATAGCACGACTTTGTAACGAATGTCGGAAGTGTTTGTAAATATTTTGTGAACAATAATTGCGTCGAAACTGTTGCAAAAAGAACCTGTTCAAGCAGGAGAAAATGTGCTATAATAAGACATAATCAACCATACTGGAGGTGTTTCTGCGTGGCACACAAGCCTGTATTGTATATTGTGATTCCCTGCTACAACGAAGAAAGCGTACTGCCGATTACCAGCGGCATGTTCCGCGACAAGGTGCGTCAGCTCGCAGACGCGGGGAAAATCAGCGACGAGAGCCGCATTCTGTTCGTCAACGACGGCAGCAAGGACAAGACGTGGGAAATTATCACGGCGCTGTCCGCGAAAGACCCGTGCTTCCAAGGTATTGCGCAGAGCCGCAACCGAGGGCACCAAAGGGCGGTCTGGGCAGGGCTGATGGAGGCGAAAGACCGCTGCGACATCACCATCAGCATCGACTGCGACGGGCAGGACGATATCAACGCCATGGACGCGATGGTGGATGCGTACCTTGACGGCTGCGAAATCGTCTACGGCGTGCGCTCCAAGCGTGATACCGACACGTTCTTCAAGCGCTTCACGGCGGAAGGCTTCTACAAGCTGCTCAGCGCAATGGGCGCGGAGGTTGTGTTTAATCACGCGGATTATCGCCTGATTTCCAGCCGTGCCCTGCAGGAATTGGCGAAGTTCCGTGAAGTAAACCTGTATCTGCGCGGGATGGTTCCGCTGGTCGGGTTCAAGTCCACCAGCGTCTCTTACGAGCGCCACGAGCGCATTGCGGGCGAAAGCCACTATCCGCTGAAGAAGATGCTGGGGCTGGCGTTCGACGGCATCACAAGCCTATCGGTCAAACCGATTCGCATGGTGTTCTTCGCCGGGCTGTTTATCACGATTCTGTCATTCATCGGCATTATCTGGGCGGTAATTGCCGCGATTGCCGGGCATTCGGTGGCTGGCTGGGCGTCGCTGGCTTGTCTGGTATGCTTCGTTGGCGGGATGCAGTGCCTGTTTCTCGGTATCATCGGGGAATACATCGGCAAAATCTACTTGGAAGTCAAGCAGCGTCCGCGGTATATTATTTCGGAACGCACAGCGGAGATGGATGAGAAGAAGGAGTAACGGCACACCCACTAATCGCATTTTCGATAAAATCCAAGTAACATGGGTGTGCGTGCGAAGGAGTCCAGAGGGCGACCGCAAAGTCCTCTGGTCGCCTTCGCAGAGGCGAAACCCCTGCCGCGATAAAGACAATCATCGAAGTACCATAGTACCACTATAAAAGGAAAAAGGAGAACACAACACACATGCTCTACGAAGGCAAAATCTGGCTTGGAACGGGTGAACACCCCGTCTGCCTGCTGCCGCAGATGGCAAACCGCCACGGTCTCATTGCCGGGGCGACCGGCACGGGCAAAACCGTCTCCCTCAAGGTGCTGGCAGAGGGATTTTCGGACATGGGCGTGCCCGTGTTCCTCGCGGATATCAAGGGCGATCTCGCCGGGATGGTGCAGCCCGGCACACACAGCGACAATATCGCCAATCGCCTGACGCAGTGCGGCGTGCCGACGTTTGAGTACCGCACGTTCCCGACCGTGTTCTGGGACGTGTTCGGCAAAGAGGGACATCCCGTCCGCACAACCGTGAGCGAAATGGGGCCGACGCTGCTCGCGCGGCTGATGAACCTCAACGACACGCAGGCAGGCGTGCTGAGCATCCTCTTCCGCGTCGCAGACGATGAGAACATGCTCCTGCTCGACCTCAAGGACTTGAAGGCCATGCTCGCCTACGTCGGGGAACACGCCAAGGAGTATACGCTGGATTACGGCAACGTGTCCATGGCGTCTGTCGGTGCGATTCAGCGCGCCGTCGCCATGCTGGAGGACGAGGGCGGCAATGCCTTCTTCGGCGAACCCGCGCTGAACATCGCCGACTGGATGCAGCTTGATGAAAGCGGGCGCGGCGTTATCAACATCCTCGCGGCGGACGTGCTCTACCGCAAACCCCGGCTGTACTCGACCTTCCTGCTGTGGATGCTGTCGGAGCTGTACGAGCTGCTGCCCGAATGCGGCGATTTGGACAAGCCGCGCATGGTGTTCTTCTTCGACGAGGCGCACCTGCTCTTCGACGACTGCCCCAAGGCGCTGCTGGAAACGCTGGAGCAGGTCGTCCGGCTGATTCGCTCCAAGGGCGTCGGCGTGTATTTCGTCACCCAGAACCCCTGCGACATTCCCATGAGCATTCTGGGGCAGCTCGGCAACCGCGTCCAGCACGCCCTGCGCGCCTACACGCCGCTTGACCAGAAGGCCGTCCGCACCGCTGCGATGACCTTCCGCGCGAATCCCGCGTTCGACACGGCGGAAGCCATCACCACGCTCAAAACAGGCGAAGCGCTGGTTTCCTTCCTCGATGCGGACGGTGCGCCGAGCATCGTCGAGCGCGCGACCATCCTTCCCCCGCAGAGCGCCATGAACGCCATCGACGGCGATGTGCGGCAGGAGTGCATCGAATCCAGCCCCTTCCGCGGCGTTTACGATACGCCGGTTGACCGCGTTTCCGCCTACGAAATGCTGGCAAGCGCGTTCCAGAAGGAGCAGATGCCCGCGCCGGAAGCCGCCGCGCCGCAGATTTCGACCGCTGCGCCGACGGTCAGCCGCCCCGATGCGTTCCTCGTGTTCGACCCGCAGACAGGGCATTATGTGCAGCGCGAGGCTGCACAGCCGATGGCTCAGGCACAGCCGATGGCTCAGGCGCAGCCGATGGCTCAGGCGCAGCCTGTTCAACAGCCTGCCGCACAGGGCAGCACGCCGCGTCCCGCGTGGATGGCGGCGGACGAACCTGCACGTCCGGCATGGCAGAATCAGCAGGAGCAGCAGCCGATAGGTCAGGCGCAGCCTGTCCCAGTGCTGACTGTGCAGCAGCCGCAGGTGCAAAACATGCTGGTGATGGTCTACGACCCGGCAAGCGGGCAGTATGTGCAGAAGATGATGCCGATGCAGCTTGACCCCGCGACGGGCAATTACGTCCCGGCTCAGGCGCAGCCCGCAGCAGCGCCGACAACGACGAAGGCGCAGGAGCGCGAGGCGGAAAAGCAGCGCAAGGCAGCTGAGAAAGCCGAGAAGGAACGCCAGGCGGAAGAACGCCGGAAGCACGCGGATGAACTGCGCGAAGAACGTGCCGCGCGCGCCCGAAAGAACGACTCATTGCTGGGGCGCGTGCAGAATACGGCGATTAGCACCGCAACCCGCGAAGTGACGCGGCAGGTGACGCGCGGGATTCTGGGCGGAATCACGGGGCTGTTCGGGGGAAACAAGAAATAACTATTGATATACGCAAAGCGGGTGCATGGAGTTTGAAGCTCCGCGCACCCGCCTTTTTATACTATTTCCAAATTCGCGGCGCAAGCAGATGGCGCAGGCGAATGCAGGAAATAGTATTAGTCCACCGTAATCAGCCCCGGATACTGCGCCATCACTTCGTCCGCCTGATTCACGAACGTCGTTACTGCCGACGGCTGTGCCTCGAACGGCTTTCCTTCCACCAGCACCTCGACTTTCTTCACGCCCGGAAATTGGCTCGCCGTGAACACAATCGCCCGGAGCGCCTGACTTGTCGCCGCGCTCGCGTCCTCCGCCGTCGCAAGGGACGCAAATTCTTTTGTGAAGTCAATTGTCGCGACACCGTTCTTCAGCGTCACCGACCGCAGACCGCAGTCCTTCGGCAGCGGAATTTCCAGCCCGCTGTCCTTCTCCGGGCCTTTTGCCAGTTCCAGCATTGCCGTGGTCAGGTCAGCAGGGGAAAACACCGTCCGCGTAACAGGCACCATCAGCCGCCCATCCGCCGACGGGAAATACAGCTGCACCCGCGACGCATTTGTCAGGTTTGCCGTCGTCTCCACGCTTTCCAGATTCACGCTGTCCGCCTTGAACACGCCGGACACGTCCGTCCCGTGCGTCAACTGCGAGCGTTTCTGACCGTCAAAGAGGAACGTCACCTCCTGCACCGTGTCAAATCCGCACAGCGCCGCCGCCGTCCCCTGCACCATCAGCAGCTCTTCCTCCGCATTCTGGCAGCTCAGCGCCTCCTTGCTCAAGTCCACGCGCGCCTTGCCGCCGGAAATGTCCAAATCGAACGTAACGCCCTCTGGAATAACGTTCCGCAGCCCCATCCGCGCCGCCGCGAGGTCATTTTCCGACGACTTCACCATCAGGCTCAGCGTCGCCTTCGCCACGCCGTCCTGCAGCGGAATCTGGCGCGTGACCGGCACGAGATACCCCTCGCCGTCCTCATACCAGCAGACGGTAGAAGTCACTTCGACATCCGGCGATGCGTCCGCGATGGTTTGGGTGCTGACATCGGGGGTGAAGTCGGTCTGCTGCATGGCGGTTTGGGTCTGCTGTCCGCCGCGGACGGCGAGGACAACTACAAGCGCCGCCGCAGAGACAATGAGCAGCCGTTCCATCGTGATGCGGCTGGGGAGATGAAGGGATTTGAGGGATGGAAGTTTCGGAAGTTTGGGAAGTTTCATGTTTGTCCGCCTCCTTGCCCGTTGATTCGGCTGATGGATGGTATGCGGGCGGGCGGCGGAAAAGAAGGGCGTGTGGAAAAGAAAAAACGGGGGCAGGGAGCATCCCCCCTGCACCCGTCCCCTTGCAATTTTCCTTTCAGCCCAATCAGCCGATATATTCCTTCCCGCCCATGTACATGCGCAGCGCTTCCGGAATGCGGACGCGGCCGTCGGCCTGCAGGTTGTTTTCGAGGAAGGCAATCAGCATACGCGGCGGCGCAACACAGGTGTTGTTCAGCGTATGCGCGAAGTATTTGCGGCCGTCGTCGCCCTTGACGCGAATCTTCAAGCGGCGCGCCTGCGCATCGCCCAGATTCGAGCAGCTGCCGACCTCAAAGTACTTCTTCTGGCGCGGAGACCACGCTTCCACGTCCAGCGACTTCACCTTCAGGTCAGCAAGGTCGCCGGAGCAGCATTCCAGCGTGCGAACCGGGATGTCCATCGAGCGGAAGAAATCGACGGTGTTCTGCCACAGACGGTTGAACCACATCGGGCTGTCCTCCGGCTTGCAGACGACGATCATCTCCTGCTTCTCGAACTGGTGGATGCGGTACACGCCGCGCTCCTCAATGCCATGCGAGCCAACTTCCTTGCGGAAGCAGGGGGAATAGCTGGTCAGCGTCTGCGGCAGCTGGCTTTCGTCCAGAATCGTATCAATGAACTTGCCGATCATGGAGTGCTCGGACGTACCAATCAGATAGAGGTCTTCGCCCTCAATCTTGTACATCATGTTCTCCATCTCGGCGAAGCTCATCACGCCCGTCACCACGTCGCCGTGGATCATGTACGGCGGGATGCAGTAGGTGAAGCCGCGGTCGATCATGAAATCACGGCCATAGGACAGAATCGCGGAGTGCAGGCGGGCAATATCGCCCATGAGGTAATAGAAGCCGTTGCCGGAGGTCCTGCGGGCGCTGTCAAGGTCGATGCCGTGCAGGCGCTCCATGATATCCACATGATACGGAATCTCGAAATCCGGCACGACGGGTTCACCGAAGCGCTCGATTTCCACGTTCTGGCTGTCATCCTTGCCAATCGGCACAGACGGGTCAATGATGTTCGGAATAACGAGCATCCGCTTGCGGATTTCCGCCTGCAATTCGTCTTCCTTCGCCGCCAGACCCTCCAGATCCGCCTTGTAAACGGCGACCTGTTCCTTCGCCTTTTCGGCCTCTTCCTTCTGACCCTTGCCCATCAGCATGCCGATCTGCTTGGACGCAACCTTAATTTGGTTGCGCAGGGTGTCCGCCTGCTGAATCGCGGCGCGGTACTCCTTGTCCATCTCGACGACTTCGTCAACCATGACGAGCTTTTCGTCCTGAAACTTCTTGCGGATGTTCTCCTTCACCAATTCGGGATTGGTACGGAGCAGATTGATGTCCAGCATCGGAAAAAATCCTCCTTTTTTGCTTGGCGGAAACCAAAAAGGCTTCCCATCCCGTAAAATTCCGGGACGAGAAGCTCGCGTTGCCACCCAGTTTGCCTGACGCACGTCAGACCACTCATGCTCGCGGTATCGGGCGAACCCGGCAGACTCCTCGTCTGCCCCCATTCAGGAGTGGAAGAAGCACCCGCGCCCTGCCGCCTCGCACCATCCGGCGGCTCTCTGGAAGGACAAAAGCTGCTTTTCTCCCGTCAAGCGGGGTCATTTGACAGGCTTATTATACGCCATTTTGCGCGCTGATGCAAGAGGGAATTTCAACTTTTGGGCGAAATGGTGCGCATCCGCAAAGTTGTTACAAAAAAATTAAATTTTCGTACATGACAACGTTTTCCCCTTTTGATTCGTCTGATATGTAGAACACCGTAGGAGGTACATTTCCCGATGAAACGCCTGATTTCGCTTTTGCTCTGCGCGCTGCTGATTGTTCCCGCTTTGGCGGAGGACGCGCCTGATTTCGAGCCAATTCCGTGGGACATCAAGGTTTCCCCCAACCTGCCGAACCCGGATTGCTACCTGCCCAATAACGGCGGCTACCATGATGATTCCATCGACATCCAGATTAACGTCACCTACTGGACGCAGGATTTGCAGCAGGTTGATGCACCCGGCGAAGGCACAACAACCGTCATGTCCGCGCGCGTGAAGCTGACCGACGTGAGCCAATTCCGCACAGGCTTCGCGAACAAGTACCCGTCGAAGCAGGCGCGCCACGTCAACGACATGACGAAGCGTTTCAACGCCGTCATGGGCATCGACGGCGACTACTGCCTCTACCATGAGCAAGGCATCGTCGTCCGCAACGGTCAGACGCTGCGGATGCGCCCGCACAAGGGCCGCGACGAACTGATTGTGGACGAAAATGGCGACTTCCATCTCATCACCTGCACAACGCAGGCAAAGTGGGACGAATACATTGCCGGCGGCGGCACCGTCCTGCACGCCTTCTGCTTCGGCCCCGCGCTGGTGGTGGACGGCGTTCCGCTCACGAGCCTTGATGATGTGACCATCGACAACGGCAAAGCCAAGAAAGCCCAGCGGATGGTCATCGGGCAGATCGGCAAGCTGGAATACCTGATACTGACGAACGAGGGGCCGGAAAGCACCGCCCCGAAATCCGTCGGCTTCGACCTTGTGCAGATGGCGAACCTGTGCGTGCAGTTTGGGCTGGACAACGCCTACAACCTCGACGGCGGCTCATCGAGCACGATTGCGCTGAATAATCAGAAGATTAACTCGCCATCGAGCCACAAGAACCGCATGGTTGGGGATTGCATTTGGTTCGCGACGCTGGTGAAGGAAGAGACGTGGCGGGAGAAGGAGTCGGTACAGACGGTAGAAGTGGAGGAAAATAAGTGAACCTCGCGGTGCGCAGGCGATTATCAGACCTGCGCACCTTGCTTTTGAGGCAAATTCACCGTCAAGGAAGCGGCAGGTGCAGAAAAATAGGGATGAGGTCAGGAAAAACATCGAGACTGCAATGCGTTCTGCTTATAAATGCAAAATCTGCCCCAAAACACGAAAAAAGCCCTGCAAAATGCAAGGCTTATGGAGCTGATAACCAGATTTGAACTGGTGACCTCATCCTTACCAAGGATGCGCTCTACCAACTGAGCTATATCAGCATCCGTGTGCCAGCGAGTGAATCGCACTGACAACATTGATATAATAGCACACTTCTTCGGAAAATGCAATAGGGAAAATGAAATTTTTTTCGGGAAATTTGCGAAAAATATCGTTTGCGGGAAAATCAGCAGATTTCAGCACGGAAAATCAGCGTTTTCGGTGGAAAAAATGCGTTCCAGCCTTGACAAAGTGAGCGTTTGCGCCTATCATTACATTTGTTAGATTCTCACTTTTTCAGGAGGAAATCACGATGGCTGATTTGACGATGGACAAACTGGTTGCGCTGTGCAAAAACCGCGGTCTGATTTTTGCCGGAAGCGAACTGTACGGCGGTTTGGCAAATACATGGGACTACGGCCCGCTTGGTGTGGAATTCAAGAACAATGTGAAAAAGGCGTGGTGGCAGAAATTTGTGCAGGAAAGCAAGTACAATGTGGGGCTTGACTGCGCTATTCTGATGAACCGCGAAGTGTGGGTGGCGTCGGGTCACGTCGGCGGCTTCAACGACCCGCTGATGGACTGCAAGGCGTGCAAGGCGCGCTACCGTGCAGACAAGCTGATCGAGGACTTCACCGGCGGCGCGGAAACCGGCGATGGCTGGACGAACGCTGAGCTGGAGAAGTACATTGCCGAGCACGACATCGTCTGCCCGAAGTGCGGCAAGAAGGATTTCACCGGCATCCGCCAGTTCAACCTGATGTTCAAGACCCACGCGGGCGTGATGGAAACGCCGGAGAATGAGATTTACCTGCGTCCCGAAACCGCGCAGGGCATCTTCGTCAACTTCGCCAACGTCATGCGCTCCATGCGCAAGAAGCTCCCGGCGGGCATCGCGCAGATTGGCAAATCCTTCCGCAACGAAATCACCCCCGGCAACTTCATCTTCCGTGTCCGCGAATTTGAGCAGATGGAGCTGGAATTCTTCTGCAAGCCCGGCGAGGACTTGCAGTGGTTCGACTACTGGCGTTCGTTCTGCAAGCAGTGGCTGCTTTCGCTGGGCATCAAAGAGGACAGCCTGCGCCTGCGCGACCATGAGCCGGAGAAGCTGGCGTTCTACTCCAAGGCGACGACGGACTTCGAGTTCCTGTTCCCGTTCGGCTGGGGCGAGCTCTGGGGCATCGCCGACCGCACGGATTATGACCTGACGCAGCATCAAAACCACTCCGGCAAGTCGCTGGAATACCTCGACCCGGTGACGAACGAGCGCTATATCCCCTACTGCATCGAGCCGTCGCTGGGCGTTGACCGCATGGTGCTGGCGTTCCTGTGCAATGCTTACGAGGAGCAGGAGCTGGAGGGCGGCGACGTGCGCACGGTGCTGCACCTGCATCCGGCGCTGGCGCCCTACAAGGCTGCCGTTCTGCCGCTGCAAAAGAACAAGCTGGGCACGCTGGCGAGCGAAATCCACGCGGATTTGGCGAAGTATTTCCCGGTGGATTACGACGAGACGGGTTCGATTGGCAAGCGCTATCGCCGTCAGGACGAAATCGGCACGCCGTTCACGATCTGCGTGGACTTTGACACCGAAGCGACGCAGTCGGTCACGGTTCGCGACCGCGACACCATGCTGCAGGAGCGCGTGGCGCTGAAGGATCTGCGGAGCTACATCGAGGAGCGGATGCGCTTCTAATTTCGCCCGTTTCCCTCATAAACACGCGGGCACTGTATGCAGCCGCATCCAACTCAATCGCGCGAAAGGGAGTCC
>OLIT01003226.1_pt1 | contig 10386 bp, 10 predicted proteins | sample 1601341 | NCBI WGS metagenome assembly OLIT01 (sample SAMEA2452121, study PRJEB22498) | human gut metagenome | biome: human feces; feature: human gut; material: feces | place: Australia | collected 2012
TCACCAGTGACGCGTGCAGAAAAAGCAAGACATCCGGGATTCTGGCAGCGACCGGTCTTTAATCGAAAGTTAAAGAAACTGGCGAAGAAGATGAGCGTTACCTATTTGGATTATACCGATTTTTTGAAAGATTCAAAAGGGTATTTGAAGGCGGCTTATGCAACAGGAGATGGGTATCATTGGAAACCGCCGGCATATGCTAAGTTTGGAAAGATACTGGCAAAATATGATAGACAGAGAGATGGTCGAGGAGGAAAATAAAGATGAAAAAATACGGCATGAGAATAGCAGCGGTTGTATGCATGGTAATTATGTGTATCAGTCTGTTTCCACAGATGGGACAGGCAGCAAAGAAAAAGGAAAGCTGCAAGACACTTTGCGGGTATGCGTTAAAAGCAACCGGTGGTGCAAAGAAATTGAAATATTCTTCGGCGGCTGCACTGGACTTTGGAGCGCTTACTCACTCAGTTCGCAGCCAGGTGAAAACGATTCAGTATGTATGTGATTCAAAAGAGGCGTACAGCCTTTGTGTGATGGAAGCAAAAAATGGAAAAGGTGCGAAAAAATTATATAATGCTTTGAAAAAGTACCAGAAGGCAAATAGCAAGAGTGATTATTTAAGTGATTATTCTAAAACTGAGCAGAAAGTATTTAAGAATGCAATTTATGGGAAAAAAGGAACTTTTGTCTGGTATATTGCAATGTCTCCGTCAAAAGCTGTCAACAAAAAAGGACAGGCGGCATTGAAGAAGAAATTGTAGGAGAGGCTGCCTCATGGTATTTAGTAGTTTATTGTTTTTGTTTCGGTTTTTGCCGATTATGTTAGTTGTTTATTACTGCACCCCAAGGAGATTCCGCAATGCGGTTCTTTTTGGGGGCAGTTTGGTTTTCTATGCATGGGGAGAGCCGGTTTATATTGTCTTGATTCTGTTCTCTACACTTGTAGCATATTGCGCCGGACTTCGTCTTTCTTGTTATCAGAAAAGAGAAAATAAACGAGGACAGATTTGTTCCTTAACAATTGCCTGCGTAGTCAGTCTGCTTTTGTTAGGGTTCTTTAAGTATGCGGACTTTTTTTTGCGAATGGTCGGATATATGGCAGGTGTAGAAATGCCGCAGTTAAATCTTCCTCTGCCGATTGGTATTTCTTTTTACACTTTTCAGACGATGTCCTATGTGATTGATGTGTACCGGAAAGAAGTGAAGGTGCAGAAAAACTTTGTGACGTTTGGAACCTATGTTGCGTTGTTCCCACAATTGATTGCCGGACCGATTATCCGCTATCAGACAGTGGAAGAACAGATGGTAAAACGGAAAGAAACAATTGATTTATTTAGTAAGGGAATTGTTCGATTTATGATAGGTCTCGGGAAAAAAGTGTTGATTGCCAATCCGATTGGCGATCTCTTTCGTGAGATTGCCGGTATGGGAGCAGCGAATTTGACAACGGTTTCTGCATGGCTTGGTGTGATTGCATTTACGTTACAAATATATTTTGATTTCTCCGGTTATTCAGATATGGCAATCGGACTTGGCTCGATGTTTGGATTTTCTTTTCCTGAAAACTTTAGGCATCCGTATGAATCGAGAAGTATTACCGAGTTTTGGCGCAGATGGCACATTTCTCTTGGTACATGGTTTAAGGAATATGTTTATATCCCGTTAGGTGGCAATCGAAAGGGATTTGGCAGACAAATTTTAAATATTTCTATTGTATGGCTTTTGACCGGATTGTGGCATGGGGCTTATGGAAACTTTGTTGTATGGGGAATTTACTACGGAATTCTTCTTATGATTGAAAAATTGTTGTGGAAGCCGGTATTTAGCCGTCTGCCATCTTTTTTCATGCATTTATATACGATGTTTTTTGTTATTCTTGGCTGGGGAATTTTTTCGTGGCAGGATATGGCAGATGGAACAAATTATTTCAAAACATTATTTGGCATCAGTGGAAATTTTGTTAATCGAGAGGCAATGTATCTGCTTTCCTCTTACCTGATTTTACTTGTGATTGCCATTATTGGTTCGGTTTCGCTGCTTCGCACCTGTATAAACCGATTCTTTTTGCCGGAGAAGACCATGCGTCGAGAAGTGTGTGGTACGTTGTTTGTCGTTGTTGTTTTTATACTGAGTGTTGCGCTGTTAGTCAATTCTTCGTATAATCCGTTTTTATATTTTCGATTTTAGGAGGTGTGGTGGATGAGAAAAATGAAACTGGCAATGCTCATTGTTTTTTGTGTCATGCTTTTTGGTGGTACGGTGGTTTCTTTTGTTCTGCCGGACCGGGAGTTTTCGGATGTGGAGAATCGTGAACTGGCTAAGAAACCAAAAATCACGGCAAAGCGTATTTTATCGGGAGAATATCAAAAGGAATATGATACATATTTAAGTGACCAGTTTTTCTTCCGTGACAAATGGGTGGATCTGGCGGTGCGAGAGCAGATTGCCCTTGGGAAAAAAGACTTTAACGGTGTTTATCTTGGGAAAAATAATTACCTGCTTGAAAAATACGAAAAGGCGGATTTTGATTCAGGGCAGATAAAGGAAAATGAAACATATCTGACAACGTTTCTCAATGAAACGGAAAAAAGATATGGCAGGAAGCATGTGAGGGCAATGTTTGTTCCATCGAAAACGACAGCGCTTACAAATGTTTTGCCGGCTTACGCAGACACGATAGACTGGCAGTCTACGATTCGGGATTTGCAGACAAAAGTTGATGAGCCTAACTTGATATACGATTTAACGAAAACGATGCAGTCGCATAATGAGGAATATATTTATTATCGGACGGATCATCATTGGACAAGTCTTGGGGCTTATTATGCATATCGTGCATGGGCACTTCAAACCGGACGGAAAGCAAAAGATTTATCCGATTTCAAGCGCGTATCTGTATTTGATGATTTTTATGGGACTACCTATAATAAGATTCATGCCGGTGGCGCGGCGGATGTGGTGGAAAAATTTGAAAGCAAAAATCCGGTGAAAACAAAAGTAGTGTTTGATGATGAAGAGAAAACCTATTCTTCTTTATATTTCCCTAATGAGGCGAAAAAAGGGTTTAATCGTTATCAGTATTTTATGAAGAAAAATTCGTTTCAAGTGGAAATTACGACGAAAGCCCATACGGGTAAAACGCTTCTTTTGGTAAAAGATTCATTCGCTAACTGCTTTGTTCCATTTTTGACGGAACATTTTGATAAGATAATTATGATTGATTATCGTTACGGAAAAATGGCAATGGGAAATCTTTTGTCGTCAAATTCGGATATTACGGATGTGCTTGTTTTATATAATACAGAAAAATTTTTGCAAAATAAAAAACTGGAAAAACTTGCGGATATCCGTAAAGGAGAAAGTACCATGAAAGAATTTGACATGAATGACTTACTTGGATAGGAGGCAATTAAAGTGGAAAAAACAGTACATTTTATTATGTATCATTACGTGCGTGATTTAAAAAACAGCGAGTATCCGACCATTAAGGGACTTGACAAAGAATTGTTTGAGAAACAGCTTGCATATCTTTTGGAGCATTATACACCGGTGCGTATGGATGAGATTCTTGCAGCATATCAGAAAAATGATTTTTCAGACATTCCGGAAAATGGTTTTGTTCTGACGTTTGATGATGGGTATATTGATCATTATGAGGTTGTTTATCCGATTTTGAAAAAGGTCGGAGTGCAGGGAGTTTTCTTTCCAAATACAATGGCATGGAAGGAAAACAAATTATTGACGGTAAACCGGATTCATTTTATTCTGGCGGCTGTGGAGTTGAAGGGGAGCTTGGCAATGAAACAGCTGGTAGCCGATTGTTTTGAAGAGATGGATTTTTATCGAAATCAGGGTGTAACTCTTTTGTCCAATGAGGAATTATATCAAAATCTTGCGGTTGCTAATCGCTGGGATCCGGGTGAGGTTATTTTTGTAAAGCGGCTATTGCAAAATGCTCTGCCTGAAGAAATCCGGACGGAAATCGCAAAGCACCTGTTTCAAAAATATGTGGGATGTGAGGAGAGCACTTTTGCAGAGAAATTGTATATGAATTTTTCACAGATGAAGGAAATGAAGAAAAATGGTATGTTTTTTGGAATTCATGGTTATGACCATTACTGGCTTGCCAAACTTCCGAAAGAGCAGATGCAAAAAGATATAGATATGGCACTAGAAGCGATGGATGAACTTATTGACAGGAATTGTTTTGTTATGAATTATCCATATGGAAATTACAGTGAGGAAGTGATTTCTTATGTGAAACAAAAGGGCTGTGGTTTAGGTGTTTCCGTTGAAGCAAGGGGGGCACAATTAGGCGTTGATAACCGGTTTGCACTTCCACGCTGGGATTGTAATGATGTGTATCCGAAGGGAGAGAAAGTGTAATAATAGCTGCCTCGTAAAGGGGCAGCTATTATTTTAGAATTCGCTTGGTTTTTATCTATTATCACAGAAATATGACTGAAACGGGAATAAACACCGATAAAATGGTGGATAATACCGAACAGATATATGCGATTTATTGCTATCATTTAAGAAAAGAGCAAAGGAGCATATTTATGAGTGATATCAGCCGTGAAGACGAGATTATTGGGGCGAATGTGAAAAAGTTTCGTGAATCACAGGGGATTAGCCGCAAGGATTTGGCACATATCTTTCACATTTCAGAAGATGGAGTATATCGTATTGAACGTGGTGAGACAGGGTTATCCAGCGCATATGCCTATATACTGGCAAACCAGTTACATTGTGATATGAATTTTATTTATGGTTTGACAACAGACCCGATATGTTTGAATATGGAGTGCATGGATAAAGAACAATTGACACCGGAAAATGCAATTAGCAAGATTCGGTGGTATACGGATATGCTGGAAAAAGTGTTGAAGGGATGATGAGATAGGTTATGCTGACGGCGATAAATACCATATTGGAAATGGCGGCTACACTTATTTGTGTGAATTATTTATTTGGAAAGAGGTATTATTTTAGCATCTATGATGCGGTTTTTATGGTAGCAGAGGTTACTTTAATTGAATCGGCAAATTATTTTGGGCTGTCCAAGGGGATGGCTTTATTTGGGTATGTGGGAATTTACATATATGAATTACTGAAATTTAAGTGTTCGATACGAAAAGCAAATGTGAATTTAGTGCTTTTTATCATTATTGGAGTGTTTTCACAAGTTGTATGTTCGATTCCGGCGTTTATACTGGAAGGATATCTGTCAATTGATTTATTGGTTATTAGTGTAAATGTTTTCATGATTATATTGATGCTTATTCTTGGTAAGAAGGGTTTACTTTATAAAATATCAAATATAATTTTGAATTATGATCGGTGGATTTACGTGGCAACAATATTGTGTCTTGTAGGTGCAGTTTATTTGTTAGTTATTTATAAAATGGAAGAGTATCTTAGGGTGACAGACTACATCATTTTTGGCATATGGACACTTTTAATTGCTGTGCTAATTGTTCGATGGCAACAGGAGAAATATGAAAAACTATCGAAAGAAAGGGAATATGAAATACATAAAACTTACGATGGTGTATATACGCAATTGCTTGATTCAATGAGAAAAAAACAACATGATTTTCATAATCATATAACAGCAATCTATAGTCATCATTTGATGGCAAAGGATTATGATACATTGGTGGCCTTACAGAAAAAATATTGTGATGAAATTATGGAGGAAAATCGATATGCACGATTACTTTCTAGTAATTCTCCAATAGTTATTGCATTTTTGTATTCTAAATTTATAGAAGCCGAGTCTAAGGGATGTCGGATAACATACGACATTAAGGTAGATGAATTACAATGTAAAATACCAGATTATAAACTGATTGAAGTTTTAGGCATTCTTTTAGATAATGCAATTGAAGCCGTACAAGATTATGATTTGAAAAATATCTGGGTAGAGATGCGGGAAATGACAGATATAATACATGTAGCAGTAAAGAATAATTCGCGCTATTATAAGCAGGAGGAGCTCATACAACTTATGGGAATGGGATATTCAACAAAGGCACAAAACAGAGGAATCGGATTTATCTAAGGCAAAGGATATTTTGATGGAGTATGAGTGTGATTTAAGAATATATTGTGAGGAGAATGAGAATACCCGGATTGTGTTTGATTTCACAATAGAGAAAAGTCAGAGAACATAATAGCTGCTCTCTGACTAAAATGAATGGCAAGAATGAATTACTTTTCGTTTTCGGTAGGATATGGTTGTTCTCCGAATAATAACAAACTCATCTTTGTCCAATGAAGGATTCCTGCAAAGGCAATGCAAAAATTACAAGCCTTAAATATCCATGATTTCGATAGACGCTTCATGAGGCACCTCCTTTCTCACAATTTTTGCTGCAAGCAGTTGAAAAGATTGCAGCATAATTATCCAAAAACCAGTGATGATATACTGGTTTGGCGGAACGATGTACATGATAAGCGCGTAGATGGTAATGATGTGAAAAGCCTGACGTTTGGCTTTTCGTATCTGAATACCGTTTGGAATAGGACGGTACGAAGAGACAATTGGTGCAAACAAATAATTGATGAGTATACATAGTAAAAGCAGGACAAAGTAGAGGGGACGGGGAAGCAATATTTTTGGGAGTTGGCATATGCCTATATATAAAAGAAAAAAAGACAATGCCAAACAACTGAAGTAATGCTTAAAATGCAGTCCACCGGTACATGTCCGAAGTACAAGTAAAGTAGCAATGGCTGCCAGATATTGAAAAAAGTAATCGGTCAGAATAAAGAAAATACCCATTATGATAAGTTTACTTACGTCTGAAAGAATACTAATTATCGTATAGCGTATTTGTCCGATTTGAAAATCAGAATAACCGTAATTATTTTTTAAGTAGTCATGTATTTTCATTGCTTCGCCCCCTCGCGAATAGTATAAGGGCAAACTTAAGACGAAACGGATATATTTACCGAACTAGGTGATTTCATAAACAAAATACCAAAAGACGAAACAAAGGAGAGGATGAAAATGAAAGAGGTACTGATTTTAGAAGACAAAAGTGAGACCAGAAAGGTGCTTGCCGGTCTGGTAAAGGAAGTGCATTCGGATGCCGTAATTTATGAGGCTGCAGATGAAAAGACGGCGTATGATATTGCAATGAAGAGAACAATTGACTTGTTTTTGGTAGATATTATTTTACATCCACAACAGCACGATGATGTATCCGGTGGGGAATTTGCTCAGAATATAAGAAAAGTTGATAAATATTTGTTTACGCCAATTCTTATCATTACTTCCATGTATGATCCGAAAATGTGTATGTATTCGTCTGTTCACTGTTACCAATTTATCGAAAAACCGTTTGATTTTGAAAAAGTAAAGCAAACAATTCAAGAGGCAATTCGCTATGAAACGGTACAGGAAAAGGACCGGTCACTGATGTTTCGGACAGAAGGAATGTTAGAAATGATTGCCGTTTCGGAAATTGTATATGTAGAAAGTGTAAACCATCGTTTAGAGATTGTAACAACGTCGGGTCGGATTGAGATTCCGTATAAAACTTGCAACAGTCTGTTAAAGGAGTTAGATAGTGATAATTTTGTATTGTGCAAGCGTGGCGTGATTGTGAATTTGGAATTCGTGAAAAAAGTGGATACGGTAAACCGTTACATATTGTTAGCAGATGATTTTGGCAGTTTGGAAATCGGACCGATTTTGAAAAATGACTTTATAAAGAAAATGAAAGCGCGGGGAATCATTTGAGTAAGAAAAAAACGATGTTTGGTAAATTGGACAAAATCTTTTCTCCAAACATTGAAAATATTTCCCGTTCATGGTATAATGACACGAATATATTGAAAACATGTTAGGAGGATGAACAATGAAAAAGTTAATAGCAATGGGTCTTACCGTAATTATGACGGCGGTGGCTGTATGTGGATGTGGCAGTTCCGATAGTGGAAACGACGCGAAGAAGAGCGACAGCCAGACAAAACAGCAGGCTGTTAAGGTGATTGATGTGGACTTGACTAGTGAAGAGTATGCGTTTGGTGTAGATAAAAACAAACCGGAACTTTTGACACAGGTCAATGATTTTATCAAAGAGATTAAAGACAATGGAACGTTTGATGAAATCTGTAACAAATATTTTGGCGGTGGAAATCCAACACCGGTAAAATCTGAGAAACTTGATACATCAAAAGACCAGCTTTTGGTTGCAACGAATGCTTCTTTTGAGCCATTTGAGTACATGAAGGGCGACAGCTACTATGGTATTGATATGGAAATTGCGGCAGCACTTGCAAAAAAATTGAACAAAGAACTGGTAATCCAGAACATGGAATTTGATTCCGTCTGCTTGTCAGTTGGACAGCATAAGAGTGATGTTGCAATGGCAGGTCTTACTGTCAAAGAAGATAGAAAGAAATATGTGAATTTTTCAGATACTTATTATAACGCAGCACAAAGACTGATTGTCAAAGGTGATAGTACAGAGTTTGACAGTTGTAAAGATAAAGCAGCAATTGAGAAGATTTTAAAAACAAAAGATAAGAGTGTAACGATTGGTGTCCAGAACGGTACAACCGGTCAGTTCTATTGCGAAGGAGATAAGGACTGGGGATTTGAAGGTTACAAAGTAACCACAACCGGTTATAAGAATGGTTCTTTAGCAGTACAGGATTTGATTAATGGTAACATCAATTATGTAGTCATCGATTCTGCACCGGCTAAGTGCATTACAGAAGCAATTAACAAAATGCAGTAATAGTCAGCAGGTTCGTGACCTACACGGACCTGCTTTTTACGAGGTAGATATGGATAATTTTGGATTAAAAATAGAAGCGTTTAAGCAAATTTTCTTTGAGCAGAACGGATATCAGAAGGTAATAGAAGGCTTGCAGAATACATTGATTATTGCAATTGCCGGTCTTTTGATTGGTATTATTATAGGTATTTTGATTGCGACTGTACGTGTTGTGCCAAAATACAAGATACTGCCAAGAATTTTGAATGGTTTTTGTTCTTTTTATGTTGGCTTGTTCCGTGGAACACCGATGGTAGTGCAGCTGCTTGTGTGCTATTATGTATTGCTTCCGATTATCGGAGTAAAACTTACGGGTGTGCAGGTGTCTGTGCTTGTGTTTGGTTTGAATAGTGGTGCCTATATTTCAGAAATGATGCGCGCCGGTATTTTGTCCGTAGACGGCGGACAGATGGAGGCTGGACGTGCGATGGGACTTAGTTTTGCGACGACAATGCGTAAAATTGTGATTCCACAGGCAGTAAAAAATATTCTGCCAACACTCGGAAATGAGTTTATTGCCTTGATTAAAGAGACTTCCGTTGTAAGTTTTGTTGGTGCGGCTGACCTTTATGTGGCATTTAACTATATTGGCAGTAACAGCTATGAGTTTATGGTTCCTTATCTGGTGATGGCAGTGATTTACATTGCACTGGTACTGCTTATTTCACTCGGAATCAAATGCATGGAAAGGAGCCTGAGAAAAAGTGATAGACGTAATTAATTTGAAAAAAAGTTTTGGCAGTCATGATGTATTAAACGGAATTGATATTACCATCAACAAGGGCGATATCGTGGTTGTCATCGGACCAAGTGGTTCAGGAAAAAGTACGTTTCTTCGATGCTTAAACTGTATGGAAGACCCTACAGGTGGGCAGATTATTTTTAATGATGTAGATATCGCAGATCCGCATGTAGATATTAATGTGCATCGACGCCATATGGGTATGGTTTTCCAGCATTTTAATCTGTTTAACAATAAGACTGTACTGGAAAATATTATGCTGGCACCAGAATATGTACGCTGTAAAGAAGCAAAAAAGCTAAAAACAGGAAAGAGCAAAAAGCAGATCCACGAGGAAGTAAAAAATGAGGCAATGGAGCTTTTAAAGCGCATTGGTCTTGAATCCAAGGCAGATGTGTATCCATCAACACTTTCTGGTGGTCAAAAACAGCGTGTCGCAATTGTGCGTGCACTTGCCATGAATCCGGATGTAATTTTATTTGACGAGCCAACAAGTGCGCTTGATCCAGAGATGGTAGGAGAGGTACTTGATCTTATGAAGAGCGTTGCTGCAGAAGGTATGACCATGATCGTTGTCACTCATGAGATGGGCTTTGCAAGAGAAGTTGCAAATCGTGTTATCTTTATGGATGATGGCCGTATTTTAGAGAGTGGTGATCCTAAGGAGTTTTTTGCAAACCCGAAAACACAGCGTGCACGCGAGTTCCTTTCGAAGGTGCTGTAATGGGATGCAATGTTACCTAAGCGAAAGCCCAGAGGTGAATGTGCTTTTCGTAGAATGAGAATAGAGAAGAATCGTCACGGCCTCGCTGCGACGGTTCTTTTTTTCTTGAAAAACTCTTTACTAAAATC
>OLIT01003229.1_pt1 | contig 10371 bp, 9 predicted proteins | sample 1601341 | NCBI WGS metagenome assembly OLIT01 (sample SAMEA2452121, study PRJEB22498) | human gut metagenome | biome: human feces; feature: human gut; material: feces | place: Australia | collected 2012
TCAGGTCATATCCATAGTCCTCTTTTCCCATCATCTCTATGACCTTTACCATAGTACTGAACAGCTTTTGTTGGAGTGTCCTGTGATAATACCCCACTGACTCCGCGAATATCTCACTGTTCCATGACATATTGTTCAAGGCGTCTTCCAGCTCTTGTGCCACCTTGAACTCTTTACTGTTTTCAAGTTCATATTTTTCCATAATTCTTTTCTATTTGATTTCTACAGGACTTTCTTCATATGTTAGTTTCCTGCCTAATATCTTTTCAATTGTTCCATCAGGCAGGTTTATAGAATATCCTATATTCCCGTATTCGCCTTCTATAGAGGTTTCTTCTTCATAATACCACTCGGAACCGTCAAATTCAGGTCTGCCGGGTGATATTGTTTCCCTTCCAATTTTATCTATTGCTAACCATGCCATAATAACTCCTTTTCTATTATGTTTTTACTATTATACTTTATGTTAATCTCTTGCTTCAGCCATTTTCCTACCTTTTGCAGTTGCCGAATAGATATTGGGTTTATTGCTGAAACATTTGTTTTTTATCCATTCATTTCGTTCCGCTTCCTGGATATAGAAGGATATCCCATATTCAGATGTATGTTTTAACCAATCCAACTTTTTGATTTGTTCAAATGTCATAGGACCGCCATAAACAAGTGATGCTGTCAACATCCGAACACTTTCTTTCAATGAATATTCACTCATGTTTTACAGTTTTAAGTCCTTCCAAATCTTTTTCAGAGTGGCTTGTTGGTCCATTTTCTCTTTTTTGCAGCTGAAGTTTTACCTTTTCTGCATCAAATTCATAATTCATGCACTTCTTACAATTTCCCATTAAAAGAAGCAGGGGAAATAATATCCCGTGCCTGCAATTCCTTCCGTGCTCGTCTGATGCTGATTTACAGGTGTCACATTTGTATATGTCCTGTACACATGCTACGCTCATATATTTTTCTCCTTTCTTTTTAGTTGAGTTTCTGATAACAAAAAAAGAGGATACCACCGTTCTTCTTTGGTGATACCCTCTTCGGATATAGTAGTCAAATCATATTCTTCCGGTCATTCTATAAACCAGGAATATGCTTCGTCCCTGTGATTCAATGCTTCCGCTAGTCCCACTGATACTTCTGTCGCGTTTACACTACGTCCCAGAAATGAATCGAGATAACTGTTCTTGTTTGCTCCCGTTATCAGGTTGTAGAACATCCACATGCTTAATTTACCGTTATTCCCGGCAAAGTTCTCGTCATGGATATACTGCCTGGCCACATTGTTGATCTGGCTGTCTGTAATAAGCAGTCTCGGTAATGTCCTCTGTTGGTGTTGGGGTAAGTAGTTGTATAGTCTCATTCTCCCCAGTATCTGACAGAATTGGTGTTCACTCAGTATTGTATCACCCAGCGATTGCATCAGGTGAATATGTTTTGCTACATTGTATTGTCCGAACAAGTCCAGGGTGAATTGATATAGTCCCCTCGAACTTGTCGCTTTGATTTCCTCCTTGTACCCGTCTGTTGATAAACATTGGTTGGTACAGGCAAGATTGAGAAATCCGACGGCAATATTGAATTTCTGTGCCGTCATCTTTCCGCTCAGATTATCCCTTGCATAGCTTTTACAGCCTGTGATGGATAGGTTCAGTTGATTTCCATTGATATTCCGGCTGATACTCGGAACCTCTATGTTGAAAATCATTCTTTCATAATACATTGTCTTGTCTGATTCCAACAGCTGATCTACTCTTTTATTGATCGCTTCCGGAATACGCCCTCTGACAATGTGTGATGTTCTTATCTCCGGGGTACAGATTGTTTCCCCATGATAAAAATCTCTGGCTGCCTCATAGACTGATTCTATGAAACTCTGATGTGATATACAGACTTCGTTGTCTTTGGCAAAAGTCGGTATAATACAATCGTTCTTGAGATGCTCCAAAGTCACCTCTGTTGTATTGGCTTCAATGAATGGTGAACGCTTGTGTGTCTGTTCTGTGACGAGCACTGCATCTTCCACATCTTGCTTCCATTCGTTTGCTCCTGCCGTCCTTTGTATGGATGGCAATAATAAATTGATTCTTTCCATTTTATTTACTTTTAGTTGGTTAATAAATATCCGATAAAAGAAAAAGCCAAGAGGTTATTTCTTTGCTTTTATAAATATTCCTCTCAGCTTTTTGATGCCTTTTAATACTGAAACAGTTACTTCCAGTATCGTGATTATAACGTCCTGTGCTTTATTGTATTCCATTCATAAGACGTACTATTAGTTCTCTGTCGTTGCTTTATCTGGCCCGACATTACTCGCGGAAGCTCTGTTCTTTGATTTTCCGCTATACTTTTCTGCAAATTCTACGATAACTGAACTTGCTACGATAATCTCAGCTATCCAAGCCGCGATTTTGATTCCTTTGATTAATTTTCCCATTTTGTTCTTTTGATTTTGAATTATTAGTATTCTGTGTATTATATATTTCTCATATATAAGGGTTTGAGGGGAAATGGGAATGGTGGGGAAGAAAAAAATAAAGAGCCGTTATCAAGACTCATCGTCCTGATTTAGCTCTTTGACAGAACCGCTACTTTCATTATCAAGACTAAAGCTGTGATAATTACTTGTATCGTTTCTATCCCTCGAATTGAATATTTCAACCATCTTCTGCAATTGAACTCAACCCGGCAATTTATTTTATTATAATACTTGAAGCAGACTGCACCGTTTACTTATTCAGTGCTGTCTAATGCTTCAAGTTTTTCTCATGTATAAGGGTTTGAGGGGTTGGGAGAGGGTGAAATCTATTGCTGACGAAAATATATTATTTAATTTTGTATCTTTGTCTATCATTAAAATAAATACTGGTTATGGATATAACACGATTACAAGAATGGCTTGAACGACTTAATGATATACCACAAATGGAGAAAAGGAAGAAGACATTTATGGATATATCTGGCCTAGCTCATTATGAAAATATTTGGTCTAATATTTATGCATTCTTTTTTGATGTACGAGGTGAACACGGATTTAATGATTTATTTATCAGTAGTTTACTTGAATTGTTGGAAGAGAAAGGGCAAATACTTTTCTTAAATGATTTTCAAATAAATAGAGAATTTGAAACAAATAAAGGTGGAAGAATAGACTTGTTATTATCGAATGAGGATACTGCTGTCATAATTGAAGCTAAAGTTTATCATGTTGTTAACAATGATTTTGAGGATTATTGGAACAGTATAGTCAAAAATAAAAAAGTTGGTGTTTTACTCACCCTTAGAGAACATCCGAGCATAAGGACAAGTAATGGTGGATATTTTATAAATATAACCCATAAAGAACTTATAGACAAAGTTATAAGTAAAATACCTCTGTATTACTTAGCTGTAAATAATACATATCAGCAATATTTACAAGATTTCTGCCAAACAATATATAATGTAACTGCCCCTATGGAAACGAAATTATTAGAATTTTATTATCAGAATAGAGAGCAGATTAATCAGCTATCTACTATAAAAAATGAGATTGTAAGATATGTTGTTAATCAGTTCGAAGATGGTGAATTAGTAAAAATGATAAGTCCTGATCTACATATAGCCAAAAGACAAAACAAGGCTTATGTTTATTATAAATATAAATCAGGGGAGGTTATGTTAACTCTTCTATATGATCGTTTGTGGAATTGGAAGGAGCATGGATGTCGGATTGACATTTACTTGGAAGTACAAGGAGAGACGTTAAATCAATTGAAAAAGACAAATGAATCATTTCTTAAAATGCTGACAGAAGAAGAACGTAGATATTTGACAAGTGCCCGATTTGAAAAGGATGGTTATGAACACTATGCACATTTAAGAATAAATATCAATCCTGCTAATGTATCTGAATTGCTAGGACTGAAAGAAAAAGTGAAAAATGCAGTTATTAATAGCAAGCTATTGAATATTGCTGATAAGATTATACAATATTGTGAGAAGTAATACACCGATGTGTATGGTAACGTTATAAACGGCTACTTATATGTTTAAATCATTATTTGCTGTTAGCTTCAGATTTATTAGAGAAAAAGTGTGGCGGATATTATTGGGTGAAAAATATCTTCTTCTTTGCTAATCTAATGCATTTTACTTACCTTTGTGTTAATCAATATATTGAATATGAATAACAGTAATAATAATCAGATAATTCGTTTTGACTGGGCAATGAAGAGACTGCTCCGGAATAAGGCAAACTTTAGCGTACTTGAAGGTTTGTTGACTACACTATTGGGTGAGAAGATCTTTATCCAGAAACTCCTTGAAAGTGAAAGCAATCAGGAGGACGAATTTGATAAGTATAATCGTGTAGATATGCTTGCCGAAAATTCTAAAGGTGAGCTTGTTTTAATAGAGGTGCAGAATAATAATGAATATGCCTACTTTCAGCGAATGTTGTTCGGTACTTCTAAATTAGTGACTGAATATATCAATAGAGGAGAGAGTTATGACAAAGTACGTAAAGTTTATAGCGTCAATATCGTCTATTTCTCATTAGGTCACGGAGCAGACTTTGTATATCATGGAAAGACGGAATTTAGGGGTATTCATCAGGGGGATATTCTTGAATTGACTCCATTTCAAAAACAAACATTTAAGGTGGATACGGTGAGTCAACTTTATCCTGAATATTATATCCTGAAAGTGAATGGTTTTAATCAGGTAGCTAAGAGTCCGTTGGAAGAATGGATTTACTATTTGAATACAGGTGAGATTCCTTCTAGTGCCACAGCTCCCGGACTTGAAGAGGCACGTGAGAGATTAAAACTTGATAGCATGACGAAAGATGAATTGGCGGCTTATTATCGTCACTTGGATAATATTGTCATACTCCGAGATAATATTTATACAGAGCGAGAAGAAGGAAGAGCGGAAGGCATTGAAGAGGGACTGAATAAAGGATTGGCTAAAGGGAAAGAAGAAGGAGTAAGAGAAGCCAATTTGAATAATGCTCGTAATCTGAAAAAATTAGGAGTGGCTATTGAGATAATTTCACAAGCTACTGGATTGTCTAAAGAGGAAATAGAAAAGTTATAGTGTAAACTTGAATATGTTATTGATTGAGGGGATATACGGCTTACTGTGTATTCCCTTTTTTATTGTTATTCAGAATAGAGATGATGGGAGTGGAAGGAGGTGTTTTAGTGTAATTTGTCGAGAGGAGAGGATAGGCAGAGTTAAAGTAATATAAATATAGCGCTTTTCAGCGGGGGAGTAGAATGGGGGAGTAAAACCGTAGGGTAAGAAAAAAGCCCCTGAAAATCAGAGGCTTAATTTTATTTTGGTGATCCGCCTGGGATTCTCTTTTAGGAGTTACCATGCTGATATTTAAAACTTTATATTTCTTGCTTCAAGCATATCCCATGAATTGTCCCACTAATTTGCTACGTGCTTTTGCGGTAGTTTGCTCATGGAGAATACTGAGGGCAAAGATAATTATTTTTTGGATAATGGAAAAAATAAAAACTATTTTGGATTTGTACTAATATTCTTTCGTTTAATATTTTCCAATTGTTTCTCACATGATGTAAACTGGTAAGTCCAATTTTTATCAAATCTCTTTTTTAAATGACAATTAATGTAGCTGTCAATCATTTTGAAATGCCTTTCTATATCTGTATATTCATATAAAGAAATCCATCTTTTGACAATTTTCTCCACTTCTATAATCGCTTCTTTTATATCATTATGTATATGAATAGCCTCTCTAATTTTCGACTTTAGACTTTTGACCTTTTTTGCTGACAAGAAAATTTTATCTCCATCAAACCCTATTGATAAAAATGAAAAATCAGTAAATTCTGGATTTAATATCACGGATTTATTATTCGCTTCATTTATTGGATGAACTTTTAGTTTGAGTTTTAACAGAAAAGAAGCAGCTACGTCATGTGCTTTTTTTGCTTCTTCTTCATTTTGACATAAAACGATGAAATCATCAGCATATCTAATCAGTCTAAATCCATTATCACACATATATTTGTCAAATTCTCTTAAGTAAATGTTTGACAATAGTGGTGATAGAGGATTCCCTTGTGGAATTCCTTTTCCTACATTCTTGAACAACTCTTTATGTTTCTTTAGCAATCTTTTTTTGCCTTTCAAAGGCTGAGATAATGCTGACTGAATAAGATTTGTAATTGTATTATCTTTAAGATATGGAAATACTTTTTCCTTAAGTAAATATTCTTTGTCTACTGTTTCAAAGAAATTAATTATATCAGACTTTAATATAAAAGTTTCGCCTTTTACATATAACTCTTTCATTTTTAGAACGGCATTCTTTACACCAATACCTTTTTGATAAGCAAAACTGATTCCTTTGCTACTATTCAAATATTCTTCTAATTCATTTTCTAGTAAGATTGAAATAGCTTTCAATACAACTCTATCTCTTATTTCTGGTATTTGTAAAGGTCTATATTTACCATTATCCTTTTTTATAACTACAGCTCGCGTTGGTTGAAATCTATAATTTCCAGATTTTAAGTCCTTACAGATTTGAGAAATATTGTTTTCTAAATCCTTTTCAAAAGAATTAATTGTTATACCTGATAATCCTTTTGATAATCGATTTGTCTTTCTTAATTTTTTCCATGCATCCAATAAAAAATTAGTTGAGGAAATTATTTCAATCAAAGTAGTAGGTATAGTCTTTTCCATACACAGTCTGTATTAATAAAAAATGTTTGTTCTCAATATTGAGATATTTTATATTAAAATGAAGGCAGATTCAACTTGTCAAAAAGAATCCTGTTTCGTTTATTTGCATCTTCAAGTAGTTTATCATAAGAAATCAATTCCACATATGCTTTGTGCTTTTTGTTATATCCGAAATACCCAAGTCCATCATTTGTTAAAGTGTAGTCATGAGTATCCATAATGCTTTCAATTTTAGGTGTTATATCGCAAATTATATAACAATAGAAAGGCATATCCTCAATCTTTTGAAAATATCTATTGTCTTTTAATTTTTTCTTTTTATTTTTTATTTCACCAATGTATCGAAAAACCTGCTCAATGGGATTGTCTTCATCCTCAGGATATTCATTCCTCATAGGACGTTTAAATTCAATTATAACGACAGAAGAAAAAGGATTTGAGGAGTTATCTGATAAAGCAAATCTATTATCAAAATAATTATTGAAAGCTACAATATCTGGTCTATCATCGCTGTCGCTCTCTATAATTTCCTTATCCATCTGTGCAAAAGGTTTGTCCGATGCAATATATGTATGATATGAAAGCCTTTCATCAATTAACCACAGATTATGATCTTCATAGTTTAAATCATCAGAAGTTGATTTAAGTGGAAATATTAATCTATGTAATGTGTTTTCCAATGCGAATCTCCCAAGCTCATTCGGTTTCAAATACTTTTTTAATATATCTAAAACTGTTTTTCGATGCAGGATGTACTTTGATAAGCTGGTATTACCTATATCTATAACTTTCTCTATGTATGAGTCATAGGTTGATTGATAATCTTCGAAATCTTTTACTGTTTTTATTTTTTTTAAAATCTTCGTACCCTCTTTTTTTATCTCCACTTCCAAACTATGTTGTAATTTGAATAGCTCTATTTCAAGTTTTTCATCAGATAATATTGGAAAATTTTCCAATTCTTTTAGTTTATATTTAAATAGAGAACGATATTGTGGTGCTTTTTTTAAAACATATTCTTTTATTCGATTAATTTTATTATCTCTTACCTCTTTTAAAAAACATCCAATACTATTTGAAATAGTTGAAAATAGTTGATCATTGAGTTCTTTCTCATTTACAATATCTGGGAATAGTGTATCACTTTCTATTTGTGGGAAGGCAAAAACTGTTCTAGTTTCATCCACGATACTATTTAAATATTTACCCTTCAAATATGCTTGAATGTAAAATTCTTTATCCTCATACTTTATTACTCTATTAAGATCTGGGATTTCCTTACATAAAGGTTTTTTATAAACAACTCTATTGTCTGCACAATAGTTAACTTCATGTGCTGTTGCTAATTTTCTACTTTTGTATATTTCAATATAGAATTCATTATCTCTTATATAAAAAACCTCTGTCTTATAATGTTTTATATCTTTTTTGTATAAATCATTTATAATAACTTGCTTTTTGTTATCATTGTCTGTCAATGTTATAATTGGACAGGCATCATCAAGTAAATAGCTTAAAATATGAGATAATAGTTTTTCACTCAAATCTTCAATGGTTTTTGGAGTAACCATTGCATAATCAGAAAACATATTTTCTAACTTAATAATAGTTTGTCTTGGTTTATTTTCCTGTCTGACTATTGTTAGATTTCTTATTCCACCATCTACAAGTTGAAAATCAAAATCGCGAATATAATACTCTTCGTTTTCTTTAAAACCACTTGTTATATGGACATTTTTGAATGCTTTTAACCACACAAATCTTCCAACTCCTTGCCCTCCAATATCTAATTTTAATACTGAATTTGCACTTCTAAAAGATTTGTAGTTAGTTTTATTAAAACCTTCTCCATTATCTATAATAACAAAATCTTTTATTGGATTAGTATTTATACCATCTTGGAATAGGACTCCTTGAGAATTATCTCTGTTAAATGAAATATCTATTATTCCATTGTTTATTTTCATTCTTTGAATTGAATGAATTGAATTAACAACCGCTTCAAAAAGAGGTAAAAGAACTTGAGTTTTATAAAATCTCAACCTCTTTACTTTACCTACCAAGTCAAAACCTATAATATTATCACTATCCACCATCATAGACTATATTAGTTTTTCGAAGTTATACATTAGCATATGTTTACTTACAAAGATAGCACTTTTACTTTGCTTCTATCGTTTTTTACTTTATTAATTTTCATCCATCAATGTGACACCAAAATAGCGGATGTATATAAGAAAATCATAGTTTACGTCCTTTTTTCTTTTTCTTCTTGCGTTTCTCTGTCTCTAATTCCTCTACCAGTGTTGCGTCGTAGCCACTGCCATCTGCCAGTGAAAAAATAGATAACAGAGAATCTCCGCCAATACTATTACCCAGATTAGAAGGCTGTTCACTTTTTTGTTTACTATCAAGACAGCAAGAATTATTGTTTTCTTTTTCACTGGATTGAAATACATCCTTTTTCTTTTCGCCAGTAAGAATTTGATTCTGTAATTCAAGCTGTTGGGAGATAGAACCGTTCTTTATCGTATTGTGGTATCGAAACGATTCAGATGGTTGGCGGTCGTAGTCGAATTGTTTATCAAATCCTTGTTCTACTTGCTTAAATAAGTTTACTCGGTCAAAACCGCCTTTGATAATCCCGTTTTTGGTATTCTTATGATTAGTAAGTGGTGATAGCTTCTTTTTATTAGCTTGGTCTTTTCGGCTCACAACCAAATGACAGTGCATATTCAACTCATTATCTGATCGACTACGGTCAAAATGAATCTTACCATAGAACTTTATGTCTGTTTCGGATAGTCCTTTATTGAAGTTCTTAGCGTATTCAGGAATAAATACTTCACGAATATAGCGTTTCATTGCTTTGGCTTGTTCCTGCTCTATATTTCCCATTGCCCGGAGTTCGCTTTCCGATGGGCTTACGTGAATAGCGTAAAACTTAGCATCAGTTTTCAGGAGTTGCCCAATATTTGTATCTATATCTTTTATGACGGTTGATTTATAGATGTTATCCTCTGTCAGATTGAAAAAGTCTTCGGTATAGATGCCCTTTTCTATCCGTTCTAAATCTTCATGTTCCATGTAATTAATTAACTGTCTGCAACTTCCAGCATTATTGTATATTCCGTTTGATGGTGAGGCAAAGTCTATGTGCATAATTCTACGGATTCATCAAATTACTGATTTCAGTTTTCAGATTCTCTTTCCTTTTGCTATCCATCACACCACAAGCAGAAAGTTCTGAATAGAGTTGTATCAGGTGAAGCAACTTTTTATAATCCCGTTGGTGTATCTGGTAGAGTGCGTTAATCTGTTTGGATTGATTGTTTATAACATCGGCATGATTACCGAATTGTTCACTAAGCTTTTTGAGTACGGCTGTTTGTCTTTCCTGATTGGCTTCTAGTTGAGAGAGAATAAGAGTTTCCAAAGTTTTGCCGATAGCATCGAAACGCAAAGCGATAGAATTTGTTACCCGTATCATGGGATTCAGTTGTTCTTCCTCATAGTGACGGATGAAGCGAATAATATCATCCTGTCTCTTATTTATTTTCGCCAGTTCCGATTTTACGGATTCAGGTGCTTCGGATGGGTTGATATGTGCCTTATCTATATACCCGAACGCCAACTTTACAACTTCACTCTTTTTCAGTGAATAGCGTTTGC
>OLIT01003243.1_pt1 | contig 10311 bp, 5 predicted proteins | sample 1601341 | NCBI WGS metagenome assembly OLIT01 (sample SAMEA2452121, study PRJEB22498) | human gut metagenome | biome: human feces; feature: human gut; material: feces | place: Australia | collected 2012
TACTCCCAGGAAATGGGGCTTGATATCCAGCTTGACGTTCTGTTCCGGAAGCAGATTACATATCAATAGGCCGAGCAAGATGAATGTTTTCGTTTTCATTTGATGCGTTTATTAAATTGGATTATTTATTGGATGAAGTACACGACTGATATTCCTATTTGCGTAGGACCCCAGTAGTTGCAATTTGATTTTTCTATCAGGGGTGCGCCTGCGGAGCGTCCGTAGCGTTTGTAATTGAGGTGGGCATATCCCAGAGCGATTCCCGCTTCCAGGTTCCATTGCGGGCTAATCATCCACTGGTAACCGTAGGAAATGCCGAATCCCGCCAGATTGCCTTGATATCGGTTATTGGCGATTTGTCTGTTCTCTACACCCAGCATCTTTCCGTCTCCGAATCCCCAGGGAAGCATTCCGCCGAAATTGAACAAGGCATAATGAAGCTGTAAGCCGATAAAACTTCCTGTGAATGCTTCGTTGAACCATTTACGGTATTCCGGTTGCACGAGGAAATGCTTCATCTTCTTGTTGTCGCTGAAGTTCCACGGATTGTAATTGATGGAAAGGCTGAAAGTATGTGTGTCATCACAACGTATTTCTCCGCCTAAATTGAGTGAGGTGGTGAGGTCATAAAGCAGATTGCTTTTGACGGCTATGTTTTGTCCGCAGAGATTCGATACAGGCATAATGCACACTACAAAGACGAGCGTGGCCAGTCTATGTCTCATGCTTGTCGTATGTCTCCGTCTGCTGTTGGCGGACAGACATGGATATTTGATATTATCGGGTTTGTGTGTCATAACTTTTTGTTTATGTGTGTCTGTTACTTCTTAGGTAACGGAATTTTATTATCATGACAGATGTATACGGGGAAAAAACAGGAAAAAGACAGCGGTCTTTTATAAATAAAATGTACTTGAATGCTTTCGGACGAAAATTAGTCTGATAGACGGCAATAAATAGTTGGAACATGAAAGAAATCTGCTTCGTGTTCTTGCCTGTTATTTTATTTATTCAAAGAAAAAGAATAAAATAAGATATGATTTATTTGGAATGTGAGATTCTTTTTATATATCTTTGTGCCATATTTATATCCGTTACCTAAGAAGTAACAGATGGGATAAAGTGCTTGTTTTTAGGTTATTGTGAATTAATGGTTGCTTCTCTTATAAGATTCTATGTAATAACAATTCAATTTGTTGGCTTCTGTCCTTTCCTTTAATCCGAAGCCTTTCAAATAGGTCTGTGTAGTCTTGATTGATTTGTGTCCCAGTGATTCACTAATCATCTCGATGGAAATTCCCTGATACTTTGCGTTTGTTGCCCAGGAGTGTCGTATAGTATATGAGGTGACGGGTGATTTTAGGCGCAATTCTCTCGACAGGCTTTTCAGTTGATTATTGAACCGACGGAGTGCTGATTGGTATTCTTTATAAACACCTTCATCTTTTCGTTGCTTGTCACCTTTCAGGATATTGAAAAGATAATCAGGGCAATTTTCTCTTGACGACTGGTTGTTGCGCAACCTGTTCATTTCCTTTTTCGACATATCCAGTATTTCAAGACTCATGGGCGTTCCTGTCTTTACACGGTTGTATCTGAGGACGTTTTGTTCCAACGCTGATTTTTCGATATGAGCGAAGTCCGAGAACGGCATGCCGCAAAACTGGAACATCAATCGTGCGATGGCTTGTGTGCGGCCCAGATGTTCGGACTGGGGAGTCTTGTAAAGGAGCGTATGCAGCTCTTCAGGCGGCAATGCTTTCTTCTGTCGTACATCCACCCCTGTGTACACGTCACGAAATAAATGGGGAATAAAGCGGGCGATACCTGCTTCCACGCCACGGTTGTAAATGCTGCGCAACATACGCATATAAGTAGAGACTGTATTCGGCCGTAGCCCATATTCTTGAAGGTGTTGGCCGTATCGTCTCAGACTGTCACGGGTGATTTGTGCAAATGATATACCCGGCGTATTGCAGAACTTCGTGAATGAGAGGACGGCGTTCTTATACACATGCGCCGTTGAATAGCGCCCTTCTTCTTGTAGCTTCCGTAAGTACGCCTGGGCACATACGGTAAATCCATTTCTGTTACTTTTTTGTTTCATAAGCTTGTTTATTTTTACTTTATTATTCAAGGTGAATAACAAAAGTAGTTGTTTTTTAGGTTGTTAATGCTTATGAAAAGTCATCGATTACCTTGCATTTTTTTTGTAATTTTGTTCCGGATTGATAATGAGATAGTTTGCTATGTTGCAAAAAACGAAAGGAATAGTTCTACATACGTTAAAATATAATGATACGTCTATCATTGTAGATATGTACACGGAATTGTCCGGAAGGGCTTCTTTTCTTGTCGCAGTACCCCGTTCGCGAAAGGCGGCAGTGAAGTCCGTCCTATTCCAGCCGTTGTCTTTTATTGAATTTGAAGCGGATTACAGACCGAACACGACTCTCTATCGTGTGAAGGAAGCGAAATCTTTTTATCCTTTTTCGTCCATTCCTTATGACCCGTACAAGTCTGCGATGGCACTTTTCTTGGCTGAATTTCTTTATCGGGCTGTCCGTGAAGAGGCGGAGAACCGTCCATTGTTTGCCTATCTGCAACATTCTATTATCTGGCTGGACGAGTGCAGCGAAGGTTTTGCCAATTTCCATCTGGTCTTTCTGATGAGGCTTTCCCGCTTTTTGGGGCTTTATCCCAATCTCGAGGACTATCATACCGGTGACTATTTTGACTTGCTGAATGCCTGTTTCACTTCGATTCGGCCTCAGTTACATTCATCTTATATCAAGCCCGATGAGGCCGGGCGTCTTCGCCAATTGATGCGTATGAATTATGAGACGATGCATCTTTTCGGCATGAGCCGTGCGGAACGCACCCGCTGCCTGACGACTATAAATGATTATTATAGCTTGCATTTGCCGGACTTCCCGGCTTTAAAATCACTGGAAGTACTGAAGGAATTGTTTGATTAAACATTGCCAGAATTGTATTAGATAATTTTAATTTTGCATTTTGGAATCAACATTATTGGTTGTTTCCTCATTTTCGGAGAGGGGGATATCGCCTTTCCGGTAAGTTTGTGGGGTGATGTGATATCTTTCCTTGAAGCATTTACTAAAATATTTGGGTACATTGAAACCGACCTGGTCTGATATTTCCGCAATATTCAGTTCCATGTTGTTCTTCAGTAAGAATGCTGCACGTTTCAGGCGGAGGGTCATAATGAAATCAGCAGGTGTCTGTCCTGTGATGGCTTTTAACTTGGAGAAAAGCTTTGTACGCGAAATACTCATTTGCGTTGCCAGCATATCTACATTGAAATCTCCATTCTCCATCTCCTGCTCGATAATTTCCATCACTTTATCCATGAACTTCTTGTCCATCACATTGTTGGTCAGGATTTGTATGTTTTCTTGCGGCAGTTTGCTGAACTTTTCTTGTAGCATGATTCGGTTATTGACCAGATTGTTACAGCGGGACAACAAGATGTTGATGTTAAATGGTTTGGTAATATAATCATCCGCTCCCATTCTTAATCCTTCCAGATTATGTTCGATGGCAGTTTTGACTGTGAGTAGAACTACGGGTATATGGCAGGTATCAAAATCGGCTTTAATGGCTTGGCAAAGTTCCGTACCGGACATCTCCGGCATAATGATATCGCTGAGCACGATATTGGGATTTTCGGATCGTACTTTCTCCAGTCCTTCCTTGCCATTGGAGGCGGTAATGACAATATAGAACTCTTCGAATATTTTAGATATCATTTCTTTTAATGAATCATTATCTTCTACAATAAGAATTTTATATTCTCTTTCCTTTAGTCGGCTATCGTTGTTTGAAGTCGTTTGTTCAAATAATAAAGACTGCTGGAACTCTGCATTTAACTCGTTAATTTCATTAAATGCAAATGTATCTTTTGTTTCACAGAACTGTTCGGATGTGAAGTGCTCATTTCCTGTTTTCAGATGTATGCAGAAAGTGGTCCCTTCTCCCAATTCGCTGGAAACTTCAATACTTCCATGATGCAGTTCGACTATACCTTTGGAAAGCGAAAGACCGATACCGGTACCTACATAGAACAGAGAATCCAACTGTTCCGTTTGATAGAAACGAGTAAAGATATTGTTGATGTCTTTGGCTGCTATTCCCGAACCATTGTCTGTTACGTCAATGAGGACTTCCTGATTTCTTTTCCGGACAGATATGGAAATTATTCCTCCCGCTTTTGTGTGTTTAAAGGCGTTGGAGATAAGATTGTTTATCACTTTTTGCATCTGCTTGGCATCGTACCATAAATTGATGGTATCACTACTCTTTTCGAAGTTGAAAGTAATCTGGCGTTGTACTGCATATTCCTGAAAGAGTAGATAATGTTCATATACGAAGTCCACGATATTGTGTTCGCTAACCTTGATAGTCATGTAACCTTGTTCCTGCTTGCGAAAGTCAAGTAATTCGGTGATAAGCTCCCTCAGCTGTAAACAACTCTTGTACACTCCCAGTATTTTGTTATAGACATTGGGAGCGAAGGAACGTATCTGTAATAACATTTCCATTTGTCCGATGATGAGTGTAAGAGGGGTGCGGAACTCATGTGAAATGTTGGTGAAGAAGCGTAATTTGGCTTGGTTGAGTTTTTCGATATCTTCAGCATGCTTTTTTTCATACTTCAGCGATTCTTGTAGCTGGATCCGGTGATGGTAGGCGCGTATAAGGTAATATGCAATACCTACAATACATATGAGATATACTAGGTATGCCCATATCGTACGATAGAAAGGAGGTAAGATCTCTATCTGCAATCTGCTTGGTGGAACCAGGCTTTCATTGATATCTTTGGCTTTGACAACTAATGTATATTTGCCAGGGTTTAAGTTGGTGTATGTAATAACATTTTGTTCCAGACTGTTCCATGTATTAGAGAAACCTTCCAAACGGTATATGATTTTATCTTTATTGAAAGGTATATAGTCTGTTGTGGTATACTCAATACTAAATATATTTTGATTAGATTTAAGAGTGATTTTTGGAGAATAAGTTATGTCTCTAGTCAATATGCTGTCTTTATCTCCTACATTGATGTCTTTTCCGTTCACGATAAGTCGGAATGGATATATACGGTAAGAACGAGGAGACTCTTCAAGTTCTTTCTCAAAGAACGAAATAATTCCAGTGGTTCCTCCAATGAAAATTTCTCCTTTTTTGTTTTTGTAAAGTGCATTCTCGTTAATACAGCTTAATGGGAGTTCTTCATAATTTTTGAATTTTTTTTGTTGATAGTCTAATATGGAGAACCCCTTGTCGGTAGTTACAAGTAGCTTATTTGGGGATAATTCACAAATGTTGTAAATAATATTGCTTGCCAGGCCGTTTTTGCTCATATCAAAGTTTTCGAAGTCGTCCGTTTCTCTACGGTATAAATCCAGTCCATTTTCATTAGTGCAAAGCCATAACCTGTTTTGACTGTCTTCGTAGATGGAATTGACGCTGTTACTGCTGATGCTGTGTTCATTGGCGCTTTTATGTTTGTATATTGACAGCTTTTGAGTATTGAAGTTATAAGCGCAGGCTCCATTGTTATTATTGGTTATCCATAAAATACCTTTGTGGTCGAGGGTTAATCCAAAGGTGGATATAGTATTGTTGAGTGCCACTTCATCGTGGAACAATGGTTTACATGTTCCGGTTGCAGGATTGAATAGACCGATTCCGTTGTTAGTTGCTAAAATTAATTGTTCTTGATAGGGTAAAATATCTTCAATAAGATTGGATGGAATAGATGTTCTATCACCTTTCTTATATTTATAATTGGTAGAACGGCCGGTTTTTAAATCCAATTTGTTAAGTCCTTCCAAATGAATACCGGTCCACACTACTTTTTGTATGGAGTCGTAGTAGATTGCTCTTATATTTCCTGTATAATTGTTGGGAGTGTTTTTATTTGTATACCATTGATAGGTTTGGGTAGTCGGGATGTATTTATTAATTCCCCCTCTCTCTGTACCTATCCATAAATTCCCCTCATCATCTTCAGTCATACGTTTAACGATAGGGGAACTTAAACCTTCTTTTTCCTTGGAAGAAGCCTGATACTCACGATAAATTTGCTTCTGTGGATTGAAATAGTTGATTCCACCGGAGTATGTTCCTACCCAAATGGTTCCTTGTAAGTCGCAATGTAACCCCCAAATAGAAGAGTTGCTCAAGCTTTTGCTATTTTCTTTTTTCTCGTAACGGGTGAACTTTTTGGTTTGTTTGTCATACTTGTTAAGTCCGTTGAAAGTTCCTATCCATATATTTCCTTGTTTGTCTTCGCAACACCTGTGTGTATAGTTGGAACTGATGGTGGAAGGATCATCCGCTTCATACAAGAAATTGTTTATCTGTTTGCCTTGTATGCAGTACACTCCGTGTCCTGATTTGGTCGTTATCCAATAGTAACCGGAAGAATCCCTGATGATATCGGAGATATTTCCTTCTTTGATAGGTTGGGTTAGTGCCTTTTGTGGGTCGAGTATATAAAGTCCTTTATTGGTTCCTATGAAGACAGAGTCGTTATATACGTATAATCTTTGAATAACGCTAGTATTTTGAGTCATCTTATAGAACAAATCGAATTTTATTCCATCGTACTTGAATATTTGGTTTGAAGTGGCAACGTATAGATGTTTAGAAAAGAATTCTGCCCGTGTGCTTTTCTTTATGATAGGAGTAAATTGCCCTTTTTCTATGTCATAAGCGGAAATCCCTCTGTTAGTCATGATATAGACGTGTCCGTTTTGATCTCCTGTGATGTGATAAATATCATTGTATAAAATACTATTTGAGTTGTTTTTCTCCTTTTGATAAATCTTGAAATATTTTCCATTATATAAACTGACTCCATTTCGTGTACCGAACCACATAAATCCTCGTTCATCCTGATATATAGAAATAATGGAGTTGTGTGATAAACCATTATCGGTAGTCAAATGTCGGAAAGATATGCTTTGTGTACTACATGTAAGTATGTGTACACATAGGAAGTAGTAGATTAAAAAGATTTTGTTTCTCATAATCTTTAGGTATAGTAATCATTATATTAAGATTTGCAAATATAGCTTTTTTGTCGTGAGGGGGAAAGTGTGATGTTGTGTTGTTGGGTGTTTTATTATCCAATTTATATGTTATTTTTGTTCATTTTTTCAGATTGGACTTATTTTGTATGTTTAGAATTCCTTTCGTGTATATATACTGCCCTTCTAATATTGTTTTATTCTTTACTTTTGTTTGGCATAGTTAGCAAGTTAATGAAATGTTGATTGATTATGAAAAGTAATATTTTAGTTCGTACGTGTATTGGTCTTTTTCTCTTTTCAATGTTTGCTTGTGTGGGAGTTAAAGGACAGAAAGATTTTATTTCAACGAACATTGAGCATGCCGCTATTCAATATAGTTTGCAGATGGATGCTCTTGAAAAGAACGATAAAATCTTAATTCCTCGTACCGTGAACGCTAAGGGCGATATGGTGTATGCACGTCGTGGCTGGGATTGGACTCTTGGCTTCTTCCCGGGAAGTCTTTGGTATTTGTATAATCTCACTGGTAATAAATATTGGAAGCAGAAAGCAGAGAAATGCACCGAATACCTATATAAAGAACAATATAATACTTCGCATCATGATATTGGCTTTATTATAGGTTGTAGTTTCCTCAATGGTTTGCGCTTAGGTGGTAAGGAGGAATATACGTCGGTTGTGGTACAGGCTGCCAAATCTTTGTCTACACGTTTTCGTCCGAATGCGGATATCATTCAGTCTTGGAATGCTGACAAAGGACGCCCGTTAAAGATGGGATGGAAATGTCCAGTGATTATTGATAATTTGATGAATCTGGAACTTTTGTTTGAAGCTACCCGGTTGTCCGGTGACTCTACCTATTATAATATTGCCGTTTCACATGCTGATAAAACCTTGAAGAACCATTTCCGGGAAGATGGAAGTTCGTATCATGTGGTAGATTACAATCCGGAAACAGGAGAAGTGCTTAAACGTTGTACGGCGCAAGGATATTCAGATGATTCGGCATGGGCACGAGGGCAGGCTTGGGCTATTTATGGCTATACTATGTGTTATCGGTATACACATCGTCCGGCATATTTAAATCAGGCTAAGAAAATATATGAGTTTATATTTACCAATTCAAATCTTCCTGAAGATTTGATACCTTACTGGGACTTTGATGCGTTGAATATTCCCAAAGAACTGAGGGATGTGTCAGCGGCCGCTATTACAGCTTCGGCGCTGTATGAGCTAAGTGTCTTCTCAAATAATAAGGAATATAAGGAAACAGCAGATAAGATAATGAAAACTCTGTCTTCTCCCGCTTATCGTGCAGAAATTGGTGAAAACCATTATTTTCTATTGATGCATTCCGTAGGTAGTTTCCCAGATTGCGCTGAAATAGACGTTCCTTTGAGTTATGCTGACTATTATTATCTGGAGGCTTTAAGACGTAAAAGGGATTGGGGAAAATAGTGAATATATCTAATTGTGAAAACACATTTTAACCTTTCTTCGTAATACTAGAGATGCGTTTTCTTTGTGCAAAACACCGAGAACTGGGAGGCACGTTGTGGATTTGCTACAAAATAGCTATAGCCCTGCATGTTTGATTGGGGAGAATACCTGCTGTAATATGGGGCGCTATTGTTCGTTTATGGGGCATTTTTGTACATAAATACCTTATTTTTAGTTGTGTATAATATGCTACCTTCTTCTGAATAATAAATGGATTTTAATATCTAAAAACTATTTAATTTTGTGAATTATAGATAGAACCTTTTTGATAATATATTTTATAATACTTAAATTTAAAAAAGATGGAAAACTTCTTCTTTCCAATGAAAATACCTCAGAAGCAGGTATGGCTATTGGCGACGTTTTTGTCATTCGGACAAATGGCTTTCCCTATAGGAAATAGTGTGTTGGGAGAGGCTTCTGTTGCAAGTCCTATTGTGCAGCAGAATCGCAGAATGGTTACTGGAACAGTGACTGATAGTCATGGTCCGGTAATTGGTGCCAGTGTAATTGTAAAGGGAACTACCAGCGGGGTTATTACTGATGTGGATGGTAATTTTAAACTGGAAGTTCCGATAGGCGCTACTATCGTTATATCTTATATGGGATATAAGGATAAAGAAATAAAGTATACCGGAGAATCCGCCTTAAAAATCGAACTGAATGAAAATGTTCAAGAGTTACAGGAAGTACAGGTAGTGGCTTATGGTGCTACCAAGAAAGTGACAGTGACAGGAGCAATGTCGTCTATTACGACAAAAGATGTATTGAAAAGTCCGGTATCAAGTATTGGTAATGCATTGGCTGGTAAAATGCCGGGTTTGTCTGCCATCCAGACTTCCGGTCAGCCGGGTAGTGACGATCCCACAGTATATGTACGTGGTGTGGGGTCATTGAACGAATCCATGTCTCAGCCGTTGTTTTTGGTGGATGGAGTAGAACGCAGTTTCTTCCAACTCGATCCTAATGAAGTGGAAGATATTACGGTATTGAAAGATGCTTCTGCAACGGCTGTGTTTGGAGTACGTGGTGCTAATGGTGTAATTTTGGTGACGACCAAACGTGGGCAGGAAGGGAAAGCGAAAGTTAGCTTCTCTACTTCATTTGCCTTACAGGCACCTACTCGCTTACCTGATTTTGCTAATAGCTATGAATATGCCACGGCATATAATAACGCCCAGCTTCACGACGGATATACCGAAGCCCAGCTGGCGTTCAAACCGGAAGCTATTGAAGGGTTTCGTACTCAGAGTAATCCGTTAGCTTATCCGGATATGGACTGGATGGATTATTTGGTACGTAATACAGCCTTGCAAACGCAACATAACTTGACCATTTCGGGCGGTTCGCAGAGAGTGCGCTATTTTGCGTCACTCGGTGTGTTTACTCAAGACGGACTCTTTAATTGTTATCAAAAAGATTATGATGACAATTACAGCTACAATCGCTACAATTATCGTCTGAATTTGGATGTGGATTTGACAAAGACTACACAGCTCCGTGTGAATGTAGGTGGACGTGTCAATGACAAACACACTCCGGGAGTGGATGGAGAATCGGGGCTGTCTAGTATTGAAACTATTTTTCGTGGTATTTATTGGGCTGTTCCGTTTTCCGGTTCAGGTATCGTAGATGGAAAATGGGTGTGGGCCGATGCACGTAATATTTCTAGTTCTTTTGGTGATATGCGCGATGCCATGTACACTTATTACGGACGAGGTTATGATGTGACCTATGGTAATAC
>OLIT01003256.1_pt1 | contig 10251 bp, 13 predicted proteins | sample 1601341 | NCBI WGS metagenome assembly OLIT01 (sample SAMEA2452121, study PRJEB22498) | human gut metagenome | biome: human feces; feature: human gut; material: feces | place: Australia | collected 2012
GAGACCCCGACTTTGACATCAGGACAAATCGTAAACAATAAGAATGGTAAAGTAGTACAGCAAAAAGAATATCAGTTATACGACAACTTATTACTAAGCCCACGTGAAAAAGAAGTACTGACGTTATTGGCAAAAGGACACAGCAGCAAACAAATTGCAGACATTTTGAATATCTCTACAAACACGGTTTACCGACACCGGCAAAATATTCTTTCTGCCCTACAAGTCTCCAATACAGCAGCAGCGATTCAAGTAGGATTTAGATTGAATATCATATAAATACGATTAAAATACACGACAAATCATAATATCCTCCGCAAAATGGCATTCAATATCGATATTGCACAGATTCCATTAATGAACATTCTTGTATCCAAAAATTCCGTACCGATACTTTACTAATTAAATCCAGCTATTTTTGCTATCTTTGTACCATATTTTTCGCTTTCTAATTGGTATCGAATGGCAAACTTCAAATTAACACAGGCAGAACGACTTTGCGGGAAAAAACGGATAGATGCCCTTTTTACATCAGGGAATTCATTCATCGTCTATCCCTACCGGATAGTATATCGGTCTGTCTCCGATACAGACAATGTTCCTGTATCTATGTTTGTCAGTATCCCTAAAAAGAGGTTTAAAAGAGCGGTAAAGCGAAATCTTATCCGAAGGCGAATAAAAGAAGCTTATCGAAAAAATAAACATATTCTCACCGATACGCTTCAAAGTCAAGAAACAGCTTTGGATATGGCAATCCTTTATTTAGATAGGGAAATTCTCGATTATCAAACATTGGAGAAAAAGCTAAAAGATTTACTCCAAAAATTAAAAGAAAAGGTATGTAAAGAATCTTGCGAAAAAAATCGCCCAAAGCCGAATGATTCATGAAAAGAGTTTTATCTTTACTACTATTAATACCCGTCTACTTTTATCGGGCATGTATTTCTCCTCTCAAACCTCAAACCTGCAGGTTTGTCCCTACATGTTCGGAATATGCAATCGAAGCCATTCGCAAACACGGTCCGTTCAAAGGCCTCTGGTTGGCAATAAAAAGAATTTGCCGTTGAGCAGTCTCAGTAAGTTCTGCTATGCGCATCTCTACAGCCTCCGCCATTAGGTTGAAATCCTCCGCAAGTGCACCTATCTCATCTCCTGTATGTACATCGGCTCGCATGGAATAATCACCCTTTGCGATCTGTCGCGCTGTTTTTGCAAGGGCAGCCAGCGGCCTTATGCTATGATGCATGATAAGGGCAATGCAACTAGCACCAATAAATATGCCCGCGAGACTCACCGCGGCGAATGTCCAAGTCAGACTTATGATACTATTGTAGGTCGTAGAGATGTCCTCAACCACATATATGGCATAGGGGGTGTTTTTCACTATGACAAGACTTCCTGCAATGAGTATGTTTCGCCCCGCAATTTTTCGCTCCACGATTCTCACATCATATTCGCTTTCAGACAGCGTTAGCAGCGTACGCGGGTCAATCGAAATGCACGAATAAAGCGATTCCTTCCCGCGCATCAGCACGGAAGAGGAATCGGCGAAGCGAGAAAAGCAATAATTAACGAGAGATGTTTCCACCTTACATGAATCACCCTCCATAAGATAATAACTCGCCATCTCGCTAAAGGAGGAGGCAAGGCTTTTCTGTTTGTCTTTTGCGTAGCTGTAAGTAAGCTCCATTATACTGTTTTTAGAATGGATAATGAATACTATTGAACAGCCAAAAACGATAACAAGCAGTACGGCAATGCATACGAGTGAAGTCTTTTGCCAAAGCTTCATTATCAGCGTTCCTCCAATCGGTATCCCAGCTTCGGTATAGCTCGTATCACATCGTCGAGACCCAGCTTTTTGCGCAGATTGGATATCTTTACATCTACTGTACGGGTCTCGCCCGCATATTCGTAACCCCAAACCTCGGAAAGAAGTTGCTCTCGGGATACGGTCATGTTTTTGTTTTTCAAAAGCGTCAGAAGCACGTCAAACTCCAGAGGCTGAAGATCAACGGTTCTTCCGGCCTTTGTTAGTACGCGTGTTTCGCTGTTTACCTCAATGTCTCGGACCCGGTATACTGCATTTAGCCTGCCGGTGCGCTTCAATACCTTCTCAATTCGAACCATCAGCGTAAGCATATCGAAGGGTTTCACGATATAATCCTCCGCACCGTCCATAAGGCCTTTGATCTCGGATGCAGAATCTGTCTTTGCGGTCATGTATATGACAGGAATATTGTATTGCTTCATGTAGGAAAATAGTTCAAAGCCGCTGATACCCGGCAGCATGATGTCTAGCAGGGCTAGATCATAAGCGTGGTCATTCGTAAGGCTATCAGCAGCCTTTTTTCCATCGTCAAACACGGTATATGTATAGCCGATAAATTGCATGTTAAGTGCCACTGCATCGGATATACCCTTGTCGTCCTCAACGATTAGAATTCTATTTAGCATTTATTGCATCATCTCCTTAAAGCAATATATACTGGTGAATTATGAAAAATATAAAGAAAAAAGTTTTAGCAGTTTGCTATTTTTTAACAATCAGCAAATTGCCATAATATGTTTGTATCAACTTTGATAAACGATAGATATTACAAAATATTCTGTAAAGCTTTATCGTTCATATGGAACTAGGCATCACAAATAAGCCTTTGCAAATATCAGCTACTCATACATCATCAAGATATTTCTTGGTTCAATTTGGCTTCCATCTATGGCATTAAATATAAGCGCCTCTGGTTCTATTATTCCTGTTTTAGTATATATTTCATCATATAAAACATACCACGCAGGAATCAATCGGCAATAGTTTTGTTTGTCCACAATTCCTATCATGCTTAATCCTAGTCTAATGGAGTTAATCTTTATTTGCATTTCTGCGAAGGGGTCTGTTTTAACTAAATCTTGAACATATGCGTATCGATATTTTAGTTGCTGTTTAAGTCGACTGACAATTTGATCAAATGGTAAAATCTGTACACTCTTATTTTCTACTTCTACGACTTCGCTTGCATAGTCCCACAAAAATGCTCTGACGCCATTATGGTCAATGAAAACACGTATCCGTTCTTGACCCCACGGAGCAATGGTTGCTGGTTCCTCATAATTGCGCACTATGCCACCAGTGCCTAAATCTATAGTAGTTAGCGCACCCAGTGACCGCATATACGTTAAATAATATCCTTCTGTTTCTATCATATCTTCCGGTCGCGAAGATATTGAATTATTTATCTCACGCGCTTTTGTTATTGTGACTAGATTTAGATCATATATGCCAAGTTCAGATAACAATTTATTGGCGGTATCAATTGCAGCGCTTTCGCTAATTTGGACGTTCATTAACCTCCGGCCACTTTCTTCTCCTGGTATTGCATCCCCCATAAGTACCATTTTTTCCGTCTGAATTGTTCCTGTTAGCATATGAAAGTAACTACCGCCTAACATGCCACGCAGTGTTATTTCATAGGGCCCTTTGATCACAAATGCTTCAAAATCCGTGTTAGGCAATAAATCGTCGAAATTAAGCTCAATATTTTCTACTATCTCAGGTGCACTTTGCAATTCAGCTTCAAGCTCGTTTATATACTTTTCACGTGCTTGGATTTCATCTGCAATCATATCACTAGAATACTCAGCCAAATATTTTTTCATCTGAACAATTTCACGTTCATAATCAGTTTTTGTGCGTATTTCTCTTCGATGGTAAATTGGAGATCCAGGAAAAAAATAATTAATTATAGAATTATAGAATTCTATATCAAAAACTCTTTGTCTGACTTTGGCGACTGGTAAAATTGAGAAGGGAAACTGCACATCTGCATTTACTTCATAGAAGCAAGCATTTGAGATTTTTTCGGATGGCATTATAACGCTATTTTGACTAGGAAAATTGACTTGGGTAACATTTATTGCTTCTTGTGCGATAATGCTTTCCAGGTTACCATCCTTTTTATTAACGACTACTTGTGAAGACGGCGTTGATTGGCATGAAGCTGCAAACAAAATGAAAGCAAATAAGACAAGGCATATTTTATACGATTTCATATCGTGCATCCTTTCATCATAATAAGTATTTGGCGGGCAGCAAGCGCCACCCGCCAAGCGAGATTGTGACTAACCTATTTGGTGTTGTGTGCGGTCCAAGTGCCAGATATCGTTGTAGATACCCCCGACTGCGTTACTGCGGCACGCAGATAAACGCTATTTCCTATCGCAGCCGATGTATCAAACCATTTTGCAGTATTATTTGATCTTGTGTACGGTCCATCAAGCAGCACTCCGGTCGAAGTAACTGCGGAACCAAGATAATTTCGACTTGCATAAGAGTTATTATCATAGGCGTAATTTTTGCCAGTTACAGGGCCAAAATCATACCTGTGCGAAAAAGTTCCAGAGTAGTTTACTGCATAGGCTGCTGAAGTGACTACCATTATCATGGCAAAAACGAGGACGAAGGAAAGAACCTTTTTCATATGCTTCTCCTTTCAAATATCGTAGTTGTCTTTTTCTCAATCATCAGCTACAATTTGGTTATACCCTTGCAGATCGGCATCGCCATAACAGCGATGTGAGCCGCCCGCTCATGAAATGCAGGGGTATTTTTATGTGCAGACAATCATAGGCAGCACCTCCTTTCTTCCTAGACGCCAGGCAGCTTTGCTCTTCATTTAGGCTCCTACTATATAGACACACCAGCATAATAAAATCTTTCGCACAAATTAGAGTTTTCTCAATTTATTTTTTTAAATTATATGAAAGATTTTTGGTTGCTGGTGTGTCATAAATAATAGCGGCCTAGCCGTGAATACATTTAGGGAGGATGCTCACATGAAAAAGCGGTTTCTTTTCCTTGTTTTAGCCCTTATGCTTTGCCTATCCGTTGGTGCAACAGCACTGGCAATGTCGCGGGCGGCTGGTGGACATTGTACAATTAGTAATGTCGGACGCAATGTGTCTTTTTCCGGGTATTCTGATTCAGGACAGACAGAAGATCGGATCGGCGTTACGGTAACGCTTTGGGAACAGCAGGGCAGCTCATGGGTTTCGGTTGATAGTAAATCGAAAGAGCTTAGAAATACTGACTATGTGGAGGTAGCGGGCAATAAAATAGTTGATGGTGGGCATTACTATAAAGTTACCGCTCTGCATACATCAACGAAAAACGGCGTATCGTATTCGAGCTCTTCAGAGACGCCTAAGAGATGGATTCCATAAGCTATATGCTAAAATTAAACGGATCGCCTCAACCGGCGATCCGTTTTTACTCTAGCTATTTTAAATTCGTTAATCCTTTTACAATATCTTGCAGCTCGTTTAATTCTATGGTCGCACTTCTGATGCTTACGTTATAACAATCTCCATATATCTCTGCATATACCATACCATCCACCATAGTGGACAAATATGCTATGGCATCGATTCCCGATTCCACTGTTGTTACCTCTTCTGTGGTGATATTAGCACTCCCCCACAATACTACGTTACTATGAAGCGTCTGGCTTATTATATATTGGTCACCGTTTTCCCTGCTATATTCGCTTCGTATCACAACCATGTCTTCACAAGGGGTATGCACCGTAAACGACGTCAAAACATCTTCGCCCCCGGGAATGACGATTTCCCGTCCGGTTGCTGCAGCGACTGCCTCCAGGCTTTCGAATTCCGCAGGGAGGCTGGAATAATCCATGGAAGCTGCATCGTCTAAAGCGCTATCGCCCTGGGCCAGCAACAGACCATCCGTCACCCTAACAATAACGCGGTATATGGTTTTTGCAAATGCAACGCCCGCATCCGTCATGGTAAAAAAGCCAACTACAAGCAAAAGGATAACCAGACCGATGGCGGCTTTGCGCCATAAAGGGGGAAAGCCACTCTTGCCCAGCCTTGGCGGCTCGGTGGCGGTAGACACAGGGATCCCCAATTCCAAGCGTATTTGCTGAATTACAGCCTGTCCATCGAAGATGGCATCGTCGCCTAACAGGCGTTTTGCCTCCCGCCGGGACAATAGGCCCTTAGGCCGGCGGAAGAAGGGATGGGAAGCGGCCAGTCGCCTGGTTTTATACCATAAAATTCCTTCTCGGATTCCCCTCATCAAACAAACCCCTTTCAAAATAAGCTTAGGATTTCAATGTGCCGCAGCATGTCCGGCCCTTCCTTTGCAATCGTGTCCCGCATTCGTTTGAGCCGCAAGGTTAGTGCATTGGGCGTAAGCCCCAGCTTGGCGGCAATGGTCTCCACCGGCACCCCATCTAGATAGTGTTCGACAAACGCTTGCCGCATTTGCGGGCTGTATTTCTGCAGATAGGCTTCAATGCTTGCAACCCATTCTACATAGTCGTATGCGACGCTCGGCCCTGGATGCGGACAGGTTTCGGCCAAAACAACCGGGTCATAAGCCTCCGACCTGGCTTCCTTGCGCAAATAATTCAGCGTCGCCCGGTAGATACACTGGGCAATGAATGCACTCGGATGCCGCAGCTCGGAAAGCTCGTCCTTTCTAGTAAGCAGGCCAACCGCCACGCTATGCAGGATGTCCTGCGCTTTGTCCACGTCCTTGACCATCATGACCGCACATAGCAATAAGCTTTTATAATTCCTTTCAAAATACTGGATGATGTCCAAACCGCCCTCCCATGTTGCGCGAAAATAGGTATAACGCGTCTGCATGCATCCTTACCTTTATAGATGCGTCAAACAAGAAAAATCTTTCGCGTATTTTTTATATTTTTTCTGCGATATGGGGTCAATTCTCCTTGTATCTATTATGACACGCCAGAGTTGGAAAATCTGTCATAAAAAAATAAAATATTTGCCTTAGAAAAGCAGCGGGACTATAAATCCTGCTGCTTTTTGTCCTTTCGTGCTACATCTTTCTTTACTTCATTCATAAATGTTTCAAAAGGTTTAAAGCCTTGAGATAAGGCCTCTTCGGCTTCCGCTAATGATGCAGCGGTATGGCCATCCAGCGCTTGCAAAAAGTCCACAAACCATGTTTTCTCAGACATATAACCATCCTCCTAAATATAATTTATTTTTATGCCGTATCCATATATGAAAATTCTGTTGAACAACTCCAAAATGATTAGCTTATAGAGATATTTTAAGGTGCTAAAAGCTAATTTTCAATATTTAATGGGTACGCTAAGCTAATAAAAATAGGAGTTGTACTATGAAATGTGAACAAGAACTGGTGACCTTACGGGAATCGATCCGTAATATGCGAAAAAACAAACGGATCACCCAGGAAGAGTTAGCCGAACTGCTGGGCGTTACGCCGACCCATGTGAAGCATATTGAGAGTGGCCATCGGAAGCCGTCAATAGAAGTTCTCTTCAATTTGGCGGAAATATTGAATTTTTCTTTGGACAGTATAGTGTTTCCGAAAAATGAAACCCAATCTCAAAATATACGGAAAATGGTGGATCGAATATTAGATGGGCTGGACGAAGCATCGTTGCAGTTTATTCTGCGCGTATTGGAAGCGATGCGCGAGAAAGAGCGCCAAGATAGGGCATAATACGTGCTGCTTTGGCATCATATTAAAAAGAGACAATAAGAGATAGCACATTCATTCTCTTTCCGGCAAAACAAAAGGGGCTGCTAGTTGGCAGTCCCTTCCATGGGGTAAGAATAATCATTTTTTAAGAAAGCCAATTCTCTTTATTTTGATTGAATTATTCGGTGCAGCTGACTTGGCGCTATTCTAATGGGATGTCCTTCAAAAGAGCAAGTAGTTTATGCGAGTTGGCTTGAAACTGGGGCAAGAAGTCATCGCAGGGGTTATAAAACAGGTACAGCGCGGCATGTATGAGTTCCCAAAGCTTTGTCATTGTATGCCCTGGAAGCTTTTTCTCAGCTTTGCGAACGAATTGGGAAACGTTGAGAATTGTCCTATGCCATGCGCTGAAGCAAGGATCATTTACGGGAATACCGAACATCGTGAGCCATTCACGTACCGTATGGGATTCGGACGCATCGCCGCAGGCCGTTTTGTTATATAAGTATACGGGCGTAAGGGTTTGCAAGTCTTTACTTCCAGCTTCACATGTATCTATTCGAATGGCTCTTCCAATGGGGTACATGGCGCAGACGGCGGGCTTTAGATTATGGACGGAGCATTTTCGATCCTTGAGCAGCGGGCACCGCTTTATGCTGCCTTGCGGTTTTAAGCGAACAATCGGTAGCCTTGAGTCTTGGCCGATATAGACTTCGCAGTATTGTTCCATGACTTGTCCGGGGGTAAGGCTAAGCGCGTTACAGAGATTATAGACATCCTTTGCATTAAGCAAAATGTCCTCACGATTGATGCAGCACTTCCCGCATTGCCGGCAGCCAAAATGAAAAGTGTCGTCCAAACCGATTTTCATGGCATCAAAATTATCGATAATCGACTTTAATCGTGGATCCATAATATTTTTCCTCCAAAATAATCGGAGGCGCCCTTCATAGGCGCCTCGTTTTTAAATAACCATGTTTGTAAACGTCCTAACCTTCTCTTCTGGATGGTCGTGGATGACCCATAGCCCTTTCTTCATAAAGGGAACGCCCTCCACATCCTCCAGTGCAAGAGACATCAGCAGGATTTTTTGAGAGACTTCCATGCCAAGTGAATTGATTGGCAATCTAACTTCATTCTGTTCATCACAGTACGCTATGGTTCCTTGCCGCTCGGCCTCTGTGGCTTCCATGGCCATAAATAGCCTTTCTTGGGTATTAAGGTCGAGATAGTTCTGCCCGAACTCGCAGCACCAGTAATCCACGTCGTAGTATTCAGCCCGGGCGGTGAACGGCCTGTTTAGCAGCCGTTCCAGCATGGAGGAAATTAGCTCTCCGACAACATCCCAGGGCAACCAAAGCGCGGTTTGTATTTTCGCCTTTTGCAGCAATCCTTCGGCTTTCATCCCACACCTTCTTCTGAACGGATAGCCAGGAGCCTAAAGGCTCCCGGCTGCAAACAAACAGATGGCTTATTTAGAAGCCCTGGGGATCAGACGACAAAATTTCACCGGTTTCGGGATCATAATCGGGGATAGCGTCGACATTGGCGGCATCGGCATCATCGGCATCGAAATCGCCGGATGAGCTGTACGCTTGTACTTGGGCGGCGAGCCTACGCACAGCGGTGAGCTCCTCGGGCAAAAGATCGCGGCCCTCGGTGAAAGTCACCTGGGAATAGGTGATACCGGCTTTGTTGATGGCTTTTTTGAGTGCAAACCGGGTGACGATCGCGTTCGGGTCCTTGCCGACCGTCAGCAGGCGGCGCAGGTATCTGCCAAACCCATCCACGGACAGGGTAGGCAAATCCAGGATGATGGGAAAGATCTCACCCTCCCTCAGGATATAGATCCTGTGCTTGCGCTTACAGGCCTTGCTGTTGTTCTCGGCGGTGCCGAACTGATTGAGATAGCACCTAGCGCAGTTTCCGCCGGGAGAGCCAACGCCCACGTTCCCGTCCCTGCTGCTGCATTCCGGGCGTGCGTTTCCGCCATTGTATTTCCCTGCATAGTAGCTCTGCATGGGATGATGAGTCAAGATAACGGCGTCGATCTCCCGGAAATCGGTGTTGCCATTGACATCGGGCTCGGGGAGTACATAGGTAGTGCCGCCGCCGGATGGCACTTTGATACGGTCAAACCGCATGGTAAATCCGGCAAGCTCCTTGGCAGCGGTGGACGTGCTGAACTGGGCCAACCGCTGAAAACCCGCAAGACCATGGATTGTGGCGATCGCGTTGATTTCAGGCATGATCGTATCCTCCTTACTTTCTGCCGCCGGCTAAGCCAGCATGGACTCGAACTGCTGTTCGGTGAGCGTAGGTATGCCGAGCTGCTGTGCTTTGGCCAGCTTGGAGCCAGCCTTTTCACCAACGATGAGATAATCCGTGGCCTTACTGACAGCGTTTGCGGGCTTGGCCCCCAGCTGAAGCAGGCGCGTCTGAATCCCGTCGCGGGTGTAGTTCGTGAGCTTTCCAGTTGCTACAACGGTTTTGCCAAAGAAGGGATTGGTTGTGTTTTCCATGGTTGTCATTTCCTTTCTGAAATTAAGATGTTGTATTGCGGGACGCCAAAGCTTTTCAGCCTGGGCGTCGGAATACCAGGAATAGATGTTGTCGTGCATGGCGGGACCAAAGCCCGGGAGCTGCGTGAAGTCAAATCCATCCTTGATGGCCTGTTCAAATGCATCCCAGCTTCCGCCGAAGTGTTTACTGATAACGCGTCCAGCGGTGCGGCCCACCGTATGAATGCC
>OLIT01003260.1_pt1 | contig 10233 bp, 10 predicted proteins | sample 1601341 | NCBI WGS metagenome assembly OLIT01 (sample SAMEA2452121, study PRJEB22498) | human gut metagenome | biome: human feces; feature: human gut; material: feces | place: Australia | collected 2012
GCATTGGGTCATATCCGCCATTGTTTTCGTAGTTGATAACTTCATCAGAAGACAGACCGAAGATAAATGCATTTTCTTCGCCTACTTCTTCTACGATTTCAACGTTTGCACCATCCATTGTACCAACGGTAAGCGCACCGTTTAACATGAACTTCATGTTACCGGTTCCGGATGCTTCTTTACTTGCTGTAGAAATCTGTTCGGAAACATCAGCTGCAGCAAAGATGATTTCAGCTTTGGATACACGATAGTTTTCAATAAATACAACTTTTAATTTTCCGTTGATGGAAGCGTCGTTGTTGATCACGTCTGCAACTGAATTAATCAGTTTGATTGTCAGTTTTGCACGTCTGTAACCAGCGGCTGCTTTTGCACCAAAGATAAAGGTTCTCGGATAGAAATCTCTTTCCGGATGTCTTGAATTTCTCCGCAGATTTTTTGTTGTAGAGGTTTTCATGGTTGTAGGCCCTTACCCCTCCTACTGTCAGCTTTAAGGGGTTTCCGTCGATGTCCTCGTGGATAGTGGGGATTTCAAAGCAGAACATCATCCGCTCATAGTAGATGGTCTTGTCTGTCTCCAAAAGCTGATTCACGGGCTTATGGATAGCCTCGGGGATTCTGCCCTTGATGATATGGCTCACCCTTATTTCGGGGCTGTCGATGGCCTCTCCCCGGAAGAACTGCTGAGCCGCCTCGTGGACTGTCTCCACAAAGGCAGGGTGTGAAATGGTTACCTCGTTGTCTTTGGAGAAAACCGGGACCACGCAATCACTTTGCAGGTGGCGGAGTGAAACCTCTTTGGTATTGGCCTCTATAAAGGGTGTGGTCTTATCCGTCCTGAGCGGCTGTGTAATGGTGATAGGATGCTGTGTCGGCAGAGGAATGATCTCTTGCCTAACGGGATGGAGTTGGAGCGCTGTTTCCATAGTTTTGAGGGGTTTGGGGTTGAATGATGTTTGATTGGGGATTGAGGTTGCACCAATTCAGGATGGCTTGGCCTACTTTGGGAGTGATGGTGAACTCGGGACGGCCCATGAACAGGCCTGTTCTGTCTTTGGAAGCCTGCACATGGTGTTTGAGGTCTATATCCAGAACGACGGTAAATTCATAGTCCATGCCATCCCTTTGCATGGCTTTTAAGCCCACTTTTTCCGGGACCATCTTGCCGTTCTTTTCATTGAGGACATAATCCTGCTTGGTGCGCATGGTACAGATGATATGCACGGGAGATTGGAGGATTTTCTGCACAAAGGCATTCTGCCGGGGTGTAACCTTGGCCCAGTTTGCAAAGGAATTGCCTTGCAGTCCTGCATGGAAATCCAGCAGGTAGTCCCAGCATTGGGAGATACTGTCCACGATGATTACCTCCATACCTGCATTTTCACATAAGGTGATGGCCTCGATGTAATTCTCCGGGGAGTAATCACCGCCGAGGGAGACCACATTGTAGGTCCCGAGGTGAGCATAGAGATCGGCCGAGCCATTTTCTGAATCTATGACGGCAATTTTGGACCAGTCAGAGGTCATGCCATAGGCCAACAGGAGGGCTGAATAGGTTTTGCCCGAACCTGCACAACCTTGGAGGGCCAATTTGATTTTGGCCTGCTTTCTTGTAGAGGGGCGGATGTTTAACATAAAATTAGTATATTTAAAAGCTAAAAACAGAACTCATGAAAGATGATAGAATAAATCAGTTTATAGATGAACTGAATCAAACAATCGCTCCTAATTATCAGATAACCAAAGAAATTTTTAACAGAGAGTATGGCTATCCAGAGTTAGATCCATTAAGAGACGAGATATGCAAATGTCTAATTTGTGGCTTATATCAAGCAGCCATAACACTAACCAATCATCTATTGGAATCTTCGTTAAAGAAATGCTTGGCTATAAAATATAAAATTGAACACGAAAATGTTCAATTGGAATTGAAAGATGCTTTTAAAAAAAGTATCGAGAAATATGACAAAATGGAACTGAACATGACTATTAATCAAGCATGCTCTCAAAATTTAATATCTAAAACGCAGAAAAAAAGGCTCCACAAATTCAGAGAAGATTTTCGCAATGCTTTTTCTCACGCAGAATCTTCAAAAATATTCAAAGATTTAAGTATTCCTGTAAATATTTTATCTATAGAAAAAAATGAAGGTCCTGAAGATGTGATGAAAAAATTCTTTTCATCCCCTAATTCAGAACTAACAATCAAAGATTTTCTGCCTATACAAGGAATATTACAAGCTAAATATGCTCAAATCACAGCTATCCCCTATTTCTGCGCTGTAGATAAGATAATTCGGGATATGGTAGCAATTTTAGATAACCTTATAAATAAAAAACAGGCAGAAAGCCCAAAGCCTCCTGCCTGTCCTGACAACCTCTAATCAGCCTAAAACACGGCCAATGTAGGTGCTCCCCCTTCTCCCCGCTGATGGAGCATCATAAACATCTCTCCTGTCTCGGCATTGCACACCTGAGAGACTACCGGGTCTGTCAGCTGTCCTGTCTCTACTTTCCGACTGCAAGGGCCTGTTTCAAAGCCATAGACAAAGAATACTTTGCCTGTGTGGGGATTCTGTTTGACTTCCAGCTTCTCAACTCCCTGCTGGGCTTTGAACTGGGCTACCTCCCACGTCTCGATAAATTTCAGATTGCTTTCCATACCACAAATATTAATTTTAAATTGTTGTGGCGGGGGACCATCCCCACGCCGAGTGCAGGGAGAGGTCATGTGGTGATTGGAGCAAACGTGTGCGGATAAAACTGAAAAAAATAAAAAATAAAATAGTTAGAACTTAGGGGTCAGGAAATAATGTCATATTAAGAATAATGTTTGCCAACACCAACAGATTCATTTACTTAGAAAATAGGGCGGGAGTATAAAACACCCGCCCTTGTCTTTATTCATCCTCTCCTATCAACTCAGATTCGATTTTATCCATATCACGTTCGATAGAACTATTCAGAATCTTGGCATAATGCTGAGTCATACGCACACTACTGTGTCCCAGCATTTTCGAAACATTTTCCAACGAAGCTCCATTTGCCAAAGTAACCGTTGTGGCGAAGGTATGCCGGGCCATGTAAGTAATATTTAGAAATGCAATAAAAAACAGAATGACGATAATTAAACGTAAAACGTTTATAATTAAGCATTTTGCGAGAATTGCAGAACAGACAGACCTGCAAAAGAAAACAAAATATTGCGACGTTTCAGTTACCAGACTGTTAGCCGCCTGTTTCGGAAACAACGGCAGGTAACCGAATTTTTACCGATAGGAACAAAGCGGATTTGTATTCACTGTTTATCAATGTTTTGCATGCCAAAGGACGCTTTTCAAAGGAGTATTTTTACAACCTAAAAAAGAGCGTTATGAAAGTGGAAAAATTCAAGGTGCTGCTCTACCTGAAAAAGAGCGAGCCGGACAAGACCGGCAAGGCCCCGATCATGGGACGGATCACCCTCAACCGCACGATGGCGCAGTTCAGCTGCAAGCTCTCCTGCACCCCCGGGCTGTGGAACGCGCGTGAGAGCCGGCTGAACGGCAAGAGCTGGGAAGCGGTGGAGACCAATGAAAAAATAGAAAGACTGCTGCTTGCCATACACTCGGCCTTCAATTCCCTCATGGAAAGAAAAAGGGATTTCGATGCCGCTGCGGTCAGGGACATGTTCCAGGGCAATGCGGGCATGCAGATGACCCTGCTCAAACTTCTCGACCGGCATAACGGGGAAATGAAGGCCCGTGTCGGTGTGGACCGTGCGCCCACCACACTCTCGACCTACCTCTTCACCTACCGCACGCTTTCCGAATTCATCAAGGCGAAATTCAAGGTTCCGGACCTTGCCTTCGGGCAGCTCAACGAGCAGTTCATCCGCGACTACCAGGATTTCATCCTTCTGGAAAAGGGATATGCCGTGGACACGCTTCGCGGCTACCTGGCCATCCTGAAAAAGATCTGCCGCATCGCCTACAAGGAGGGCCACTCGGAGAAATACCATTTCTGCCACTTCAAGCTGCCCAAGCAGAAGGAAAGTACGCCGAGGGCATTGAGCCGTGAGAATTTCGAGAAACTGCGTGATCTGGAGATACCGGAAAAACGCAGGTCACATATTATCACCAAAGACCTCTTCCTCTTCGCCTGTTACACCGGCACCGCCTACGCGGATGCGGTAAGCATCACCCGGGAGAACCTTTTCACTGACGACGGGGGCAGCCTCTGGCTGAAGTACCGTAGAAAGAAAACCGACTACCTCGGACGTGTCAAGCTGCTTCCGGAAGCCGTCGCGCTGATTGAGAAATACCGGGACGATACCCGCGAGACTCTTTTCCCACCACAGGACTACCATACCCTCAGAGGAAATATGAAAGCCCTGCGTCTGATGGCGGGACTCAGCCAGGACCTTGTCTACCACATGGGGAGGCACTCTTTCGCCTCGCTGGTCACGCTCGAGGAGGGAGTACCGATCGAGACCATCAGCAAAATGCTGGGACATAGCAATGTCCGGACCACACAAATTTACGCCCGTGTCAGCCCGAAGCGGCTGTTCGAGGACATGGACAGGTTCATCGAGGCAACCCGTGATTTGAAACTCATTCTTTAACCCTAAAAAATATCATTACCATGCGCAGTACATTCAAGCTCTTATTCTACATCAACCGTAACAAAGTGAAATCGGACGGCACGACCGCCGTCCTCTGCCGGATCAGCATTGACGGCAAGAAGTCAGCCGTTGCCACCGGCATCTATTGCAGGCCGGAGGACTGGGACAGCAAGAAGTGTGAGATCAGAACAGTCAGGGAAAACAACCGCCTCGCCGGTTTCCGTGACCAGCTGGAAAAGGCATACGATAATCTGCTGAAGCATCAGGGAGTGGTCACGGCCGAACTGCTCAAGGCCACCGTGTCAGGTGCCAATTCCGTGCCGGAATACCTCCTGCAGGCCGGAGAGGTGGAACGCGAACGGCTCAGGGTCCGCTCCAAGGAGATCAACTCCACTTCCACCTACCGCCAGTCGAAGACCACCCAGCTCAACCTCAGGCAGTTCATCGAATCCCGCGGGATGAAGGACATCGCCTTTTCGGACATCACCGAGGAGTTCGCCGAATCGTTCAAGGTCTTTCTCAAGAAGGAGCTGGGACACAGGAACGGACACGTGAACCACTGCCTGTGCTGGCTCAACCGGCTCATCTACATCGCCGTGGACCGGGAAATACTAAGAGCCAATCCGATAGAGGACGTGGCATACGAGAGGAAAGAAACACCTAAACTAAGGCATATCAGCCGCAGTGAACTGAAGCGGATGATGGAAACCCCGCTGCCCGACCCGATGATGGAGCTGGCACGCAGGACGTTCATCTTCTCCTCGCTGACCGGTCTGGCCTACGCGGATACGAGGGCTCTCCATCCCCGTCACATCGGAACGACTTCGGAAGGAAGAAGGTATATCCGCATCCGCCGCGCCAAAACGGACGTGGAGGCGTTCATCCCGCTGCATCCCATAGCCGAACAGATACTGGAACTTTACAACACCACGGATGACGACAGACCGGTATTCCCGCTGCCGGTCCGCGACGTCCTCTGGTACGAGGTACATGGAATGGGCGTGGCATTAGGCATGAAAGAGAACCTGTCCTACCACATGGCCCGGCATTCGTTCGGGACCCTGACACTGACCGCGGGCATTCCGATAGAGAGCATCGCCAGGATGATGGGCCATACGAATATCGACAGCACGCAGGTCTACGCCCAGGTCACCGACCGGAAGATATCCTCGGACATGGACCGGCTGATGGAAAGAAGAAAGCCTGCGGCCGGCAAGGAAGCCGCAGGCTAAATAAAAATTGCCGTCGGAATCGTAAATGCAATTCCGGCGGCAATCCTTAAACTTGAATACGATATTATACCAATGCAGCGTGATAGTTCTCCTCCAGCAGCCTCTCGATGTCCGACTGCCTGTACAGGATCTTCCCGCCAAGCTGGATATAGGGAATCCGTCCTTGGTCCCTGTAATCCTGCAGGCACCTGCGGCTGATCTTCAACGTCCCGGAAAGCTCCCTGTCGGTCAGGAACCGTTCCCCGTTGAAGGGAGGACGGTTGTCACGGGCAAGACGTTCCACTTTTTTCTCCATGTTGTCCAGCAGGGCAAAGAACCTGCGGACACGTTCGTTCTCCTTGTCGATAATGCCTTCCATCTCTTCCGCTCTTTAAAGGTTTCCGTTCTTCCTTCTTTCTCTCACCTCCTTCTCCTTGCGTCTGATGCCGACGTAGGCCATCAGCTTCTCCACATCCCCGGGCTTGTAATAGAACTTGCGCTGGAGGCGGGTGAACGCCAGCCGTCCGGTATCGCGGAGAGTCTGCAGGGTACGCGGCGAGATGTCAAGGCGCAGGCAGACATCCTGGCCGTCCAGTCACTCTCCGGGTTCCTTACAGCGGTTTCTCTCATACAATCTGTCCACACGTGCGGACAGGTTCTCGGCGCGCGCCAGCATCCTCTCAAGGACACCGGCCTCGATGTAGCATATTTCCATATTTTCAACTCGTTTAAATATCAGTGCGAATATAAGGGAAGAAACCATGAGAGGCAAGCACGACCGGCACACTGGCAGGAATAGTCATGGATAGTCGGTTTTTGTCATATGGGAAGGAAAAAGAAAGCCGAAGCAGGTCTGGATCCACTACCCCCTTTGGGTATGTGAAAGGAACGTTGTGGTGAAAGAAAAAACTCCTTTTCACACATGGATGAGGCAATGCCGGAAGTCCGGCAATAAAAAATGTGGCTTCTCTATCCGGGTAAATGCCATGATTACAGACTTCTTCCTGTTCCTATACCATCAGGTCGGTTACCTTCAGGTTAACAACTTATCCAACCTGTGATAGATCCGGATGTGAAAAGATTACTTTGGCTGGCTATTACAATATAATAAGTAGAATCATGTCAAATCTACTGCTGCTATTGTTTGTTGATAATGGCTGGCAGTAGAACAAACTTTCGTTAAACCAATACGTTCATTCTTTATTATCAAGTTTTTAGACTACCTTTGTATTTTATTAACTCATTTACCAAACATTATGGGACTACTCAAACCGAATCAAGTTTTGAACAAAGCATATAGACAGGTTGCGATTGAAACAACAGATTTTGACTTATTCAAAAATGCCCTTCGCACATTGAGAGACAATATTGTGGATGGGCAAAGAGAACACACGCAAAAAGAACATTTACGTAATTTTCTGAGTGAAACGTTCTACAAGCCATACTACATGGCTCCCGAAGAAGATATTGATTTGGCTATCCGATTGGATAAAACTATCAAGTCCAATATAGGGTTATTGATTGAAGTAAAGAGTACCACCAACAAAGGTGAGATGATTTCTAATGACAATCTTAATCGTAAGGCTTTGCAGGAATTATTGCTATACTATCTTAAAGAACGTGTCAATAAGAAGAACAATGATATTAAATATCTCATCGCTACTAATATTCATGAATTCTTTATTTTTGATGCCCATGAGTTTGAACGCAAATTCTATCAGAACAAACAATTACGTCGTGAGTTTCAAGACTTTGTGGATGGACGCAAAACCAGTAACAAAACCGATTTCTTCTATACTGAAATTGCAACAACCTATATTGAGGAGGTGAAAGATAGCCTTGAATACACTTACTTCAACTTACAAGACTATCAACACCTGCTTGATAGAACAGACAGTAGCGCTTCACGCAAACTTATCGAACTTTATAAGATATTCAGCGATACACATCTTTTGAAGCTATCGTTCCAAAATGACAGCAATTCGCTCAACCGTGGATTCTACACTGAGCTGCTACACATTATTGGTATTGAGGAACGCAAAGAGAATAATAAAACCGTGATTGTACGCAAAGCTGTGGAACGGCGTGACGAGGCTTCATTACTAGAGAATACTATTAACCAACTGGATGCAGAAGATTGTTTGCGTCACATAAATGGTCGTTTGTATGGGAATGATTATGAGGAACGGTTATTCAATGTTGCAATGGAATTGTGTATTACTTGGATGAATCGTATCCTTTTCTTGAAACTGTTGGAGGCTCAGATGTTGAAATACCACAATGGAGATGCAATCTATAAATTTCTTTCAATAACTAAGATTCATGACTATGATGATCTCAACACACTCTTTTTCCAAGTGCTTGCACGTGACATGGGCAGCCGCACACACTCCATTATGCGTGATTTTGCTTACGTTCCCTATCTTAACAGTTCTCTTTTCGAGGTGACAGATTTGGAAAGTAAAACAATTAAGATAAACAGCCTTTCACAACGTACGGTACTTCCTGTCTTGGCGAGTAGCGTATTACGAAATAAAAAACGCAATCTACAAGTCAACGCATTACCCACCCTGCAATATTTGTTTGCTTTTCTCGACGCTTATAACTTTGCGAGCGAAGGCAGTGAAGAAGTGCAAGAAGAGGCTAAAACACTCATCAATGCTTCTGTTTTAGGGCTTATATTCGAGAAAATAAATGGTCACAAGGATGGTTCAGTATTCACTCCAGGCTTTATCACTATGTTCATGTGCCGTGAAGCAATCACCAAGACCGTGTTGCAAAAGTTTAATGGTTATTATGGCTGGAATTGTACCACCCGTATAGAACTATACAACCATATTGACAATATAGTCGAAGCTAATGAACTAATTAACAGTTTGCGACTGTGTGATCCAGCTGTTGGTTCGGGTCACTTTCTTGTGTCTGCTCTCAATGAACTGATACTCTTGAAATACGAATTAGGTATTTTGGTAGATGCTACCGGTAAGCGTATCCGCAAAGCGGACTATCAACTTGCCATTGAAAATGACGAGCTGATTGTTACCGATACCGAAGGTAATTTATTTGCTTACAACCCACTCAATGCGGAAAGTCGCCGCATGCAGGAAACTCTTTTCAAGGAGAAGCGTCAAATCATTGAGAACTGTTTATTTGGCGTTGATATTAACCCCAACTCTGTGAAGATTTGCCGCCTACGACTGTGGATTGAATTGTTGAAGAATGCTTACTATACGGCTGAAAGTAATTACACTTATTTAGAAACCTTACCAAATATCGACATTAACATCAAATGTGGAAATTCTTTGCTTCACCGATTCGCTTTGACAGACAGTATTCAGACCGTACTGCGAGAGTCTAGTATCAGCATCAGCCAATATAAGGAGGCTGTAGCTAAATATAAAAATGCCCAAAGTAAAAGCGAAAAGCAGGATTTGGAAACGTTTATAACAGAAATCAAGTCGAAACTGAAAACAGAGATCAACCGCCGGGATGCACGATTGGTTAGATTGAACAAACGCCGCTCTGAGTTGGCAAACTTACAAGCGCCTCAACTGTTTGAACCGACAAAAAAGGAAAAGAAAGCGTCGGACAAGCGCATTGCCGATTTAAAGAAAGAAATTGCGACTTTAGAAAATATATTTGAGGAAATACGCTCCAACAAAATTTATCTTGGTGCATTCGAATGGCGTATAGAGTTTCCAGAAGTACTCGATGCCGAAGGCAACTTCTTGGGATTTGACTGTATCATTGGCAATCCACCTTACATTCAGTTACAATCTATGGGTAAGAGTGCCGATGTATTAGAATGCATGGGTTACATAACTTATGCACGCACTGGTGATATTTACTGCCTCTTCTATGAGTTGGGTATGAACCTGCTTACTCCCAATGGTTTTCTTTGCTATATCACGTCTAATAAATGGATGCGTGCAGGGTATGGTGAAGCCTTGCGAGGTTATTTCGCAAGCAAGACCAATCCTATTATGTTGGTAGATTTTGCAGGTATAAAAATATTCGATGCAATAACGGTAGAAGCAAATATTCTTTTATCTCAAAAAGCAGCAAATATTTTTAACACACAAGCTTGTTTGGTACAAGATTCGAATGGCTTGAATAATTTGAGCGATTTCGTGCAGCAACAAGGCGTGAAGTGTAACTTTGCAGATTCTATCCCATGGGTGATATTGTCTCCCATTGAACAGAGCATCAAGCAGAAGATTGAGTCTGTGGGAATACCCTTGAAGGATTGGAACATCCAAATCAACTATGGGATAAAAACTGGTTTCAATGATGCTTTTATCATTTCTACCGAAAAGCGTGATGAGATACTAGCGAATTGTCAAACAGAAGATGAACGTGTTCGGACGGCTGAACTTATACGACCGATTCTTCGTGGCAGGGATATCAAGAGATATGAAT
>OLIT01003270.1_pt1 | contig 10209 bp, 9 predicted proteins | sample 1601341 | NCBI WGS metagenome assembly OLIT01 (sample SAMEA2452121, study PRJEB22498) | human gut metagenome | biome: human feces; feature: human gut; material: feces | place: Australia | collected 2012
TGAAGGACTATTTGATTAAATTTTTAACTCGTCCATTTTTATTGGACACTAATGATAATTTTACTTTCATTGCAGCAAAAATTGTTGCAGTGAAAAATGAAAAAGCATGATTGCCATTGTTATGAATTATTACAAATATATGTTATGAAAAGAGTCTTTTTATTTTATTTGATTTGTATTATATTCTGTAATATCGCCATATCACAGAACATAATGGATGTAAAGCAATATTCATTTAAGTCATCAACTTATAACGATACTCGTTCTTTCAGAATAGCCTTACCAGCTTCTGCATATCCTAATGTAAAGTATAACGTTCTGTTTGTATTGGATGCAGACTATACCTTTGATGTGATTGCTTCTACTGCAATTTATTTACAGACTTTTGACTATATTCCTCCAACGGCAGTCGTTGCAATAGATTATTCAACTCCCGGAAACAGGAATGATGTAGGATACGACTTGTCTAATAATAGTCTTGATTCCAGTGGAGTAAAGTTTTACAATTATGTTAACACTGATTTGACAAATGAAATAAATCGGATTATTCCCACATCAGGCTTTTATACGTTAGTTGGCCATTCGTATACAGCAAGCTATCTCAACTATTATATCAATGCTGGAAATGATCATATGACATCTTATATTCTATTCTCGCCTGAAGAAATGAAGCGTATTCCTAGTTTTGACGCAAAGTATAGTACAAGGAGTCCGAGTATCCGCATAATTACAGCTATGGATGATACCGAAGAAAGACAATCTTTTGGCCGTAGTTTGTATGAAAGTTTTCAAGAAAGGCAATATGATGTTAAGTTATATAATATTAAAGCAGACCACATGTCTGTAATTCCGGCTGGGATAATGCAAGCCCTGACAAGTCTGTATGACAAATATTACAATATCGACAGTATATACGATGCCATAGACCATGCTGACGTTTCTTTGTGGCAATCTTTTAAAAGCATAAATGAAAATAACAGAGATCTCTATAAACAAGAATTGCCAATTTCTGGTTCATGCATTTCTGCTTTCTTGTGGACTGCTATTCAAAAAGGCGAGAAAGAATCAATTGATAGTTTACGGGCTTATTATGAGAAAGCCCTGGAAAATGAAGATTCTGATCCTAACGCATTAGGTGTTATGGGAGACTTGATGAATAAACTTTGTTTATGGAAAGAGGCATATTACTACTTGCAACGATGCCTGGAGAGATATAAGAATTTGAATCAAGAACATGAAACACTATATTGGAGAAGGGTGTACTCATTGAATGTCTTACCTAAACTCGGTCAATATAAAAAAGCATGGAAAATATTAGAAGAAGGAAAAAAGATATATCCCGATGAAAAAGCTATATTTTCTTATTATCAAGGAGTTTTGTCAATAACAAACGATTTTCTCATAAATAAAGGCGTAGAACAATTAAAAATAGCCATGAAATATCCTGATGTACTGAAAAATAATTTTGTGAATTTAGATGAAGTTGAAGCACTTCTGAAAAAAGGAATATCAAAAGAAAAAGGAAGTAAGTGATTATATCAGCTCCTTTCAATTGTAAATCCAAAATATACAGAAGTGATGTAATAACATATGTTTTTACATAATACAGGAGAATGGTTATGCATAGTCGGTACGTACTTATTTGTAATTTACTTGTATATAAAAATTAATTTTGAATGGCTACTTAATTAAAATATTTTCATAGAAATACTGTATGAAACTCACTGAATTTTGTATTAAAACTCAGTGAGTTTTATTGTATATTTCGGTGATTTCTTCATTAAGTTACGATTATAAAAATGTATAAGGCTTTTTATGCTGAATGGCATTAATAAATATCTTTCATTTATGAATATACATTTAATGTAGCGGATATTTGGTGCTCTAAATTTTATTGAATTAAAGCAGGGCTGCAACCTTGTCACAACCCTGTCACTTTTTTGCTCCTTTTATAACTTAAAATGTCCTAAATAGGAATTTTATTTTTTTGAAAATAAAAAAAATACGATAATTAAACTTTACAATTTTATTTTTTACTTTTTGTACTTTTCAAAAAAATAAAATGGCATTTTTTACGAAAATCCCATCAAAGGGTGTCATAGACATATTTTGTTGTATTTTATTACATGTAATATATGTAAAATATTGTGTTTTAAATATTTATGAAGATTCTAAATTCGGTTTATTCAAGGATTTTGTTGTCAGGGTGTGATAGGGTGACTAGCTGTTTTCAAAACTTTTCATATATACGTAAAAAAATAAATTAATTGGGGGTGTTATATGTCATTTAATTTTTTTTGCGCGTGCATAGGGAAAGTTTATAAAAGTACATGTCACCCTGTCACTAAATTAACGTTGAAAACGGAAATTGAAAATGAGATTATATTGCTGTTTCTGATTTTTTGTATGTAGCATTTAATTCGTCATCGTGGATAATGATAACATTGAAATCTGATTGCTGTTACAGCTTTAATAAACATAATGGCAGCATTGTTTTTTATGTATGAAACTTTATTATCATATCATTATTACCACATTGGCTGTAAATGTTTTCTGCCTTTAAATAAGTGGCAAAAATAATTTAAGATATATGAGAGGAAAATGAAAAAGTAGCGGATAAATTCCAACTTAATCAATTTTTTGCATTATCTTTGCCGTAATGAAATGCCGCATTGTCACGCCTTCATTTCTTAGGCCGTGCATGTTGCGTGTCAGATTTTGCAGTTATTGATTACAGAATATAAACTGACATTATGAAAATTCAAGATATACTACAGAGACTTAATATTGAGTCGCTTAACAAGATGCAGTATCAGGCAGGTGATGTAATGGTCAACACTGATTCAGATCTTGTCATACTGTCTGCTACCGGCAGCGGAAAGACGCTGGCTTATCTGCTGCCATTGGCCGGCATGCTTAATCCTGAGTCAGACGAGCTTCAGGCTGTTGTCATAGTTCCGGGCAGAGAATTGGCTCTGCAGTCGCACGACGTGTTTACGCGTATGGGTTGCGGACTGCGCTCAATGGCTCTTTATGGCGGACGTGCCGCAATGGATGAACACAGAAATCTGCGTAAGATTAAGCCGCAGATAGTTTTTGCAACTCCAGGACGCCTTAATGATCACTTGGATAAAGGCAACATCGTTGCCGATGATGTAAGTTATCTGGTTATTGATGAGTTTGACAAGTGTCTGAAAATGGGCTTTCGCGATGAAATGAGTGCCGTTATAAGCAAGCTGCCGTATGTAGAGAGGCGTGTGCTTCTGTCGGCTACTGATGCGGAAGAAATACCCGGATTTGTCAATATGGGCAAGGTGGTGCGTATCGATTTCCTTACAGACAGTCAGATACCTGACAGAATAAACCTCTTTGTGGCAAAAAGCAAGGATAAAGACAAGCTTGATGCACTATATTCATTGCTTTGCAGTTTCGGCGAGTCTAGTACGATAGTATTTCTTAACTATCGCGACAGTGTTGAGCGTGTATCAGGATTTCTTCGTGACAAGGGCTTTGTTGTTAGTGCCTTTCATGGCGGACTGGATCAGAAAGCACGTGAAGATGCCGTTTACCGTTTCAGCAATGGTTCGGCAAGCGTACTTGTAGGCACAGATCTCGCGGCACGCGGTCTTGACATTCCTGAAGTTGACAATATCGTTCATTATCATCTGCCCCAGGGTGAGGACGAATATATCCATAGGGTAGGGCGTACCGGTCGCTGGCAGGCAAAAGGACGGGCTTTCTTTCTGCTGGGTCCCGAAGAAACTCTGCCCGAGTATATAAAAGACACACCTGAAGAATATGAACTGCCGACAGATGTTGAGACGCCGCCTCAGCCACGTATGGTAACCCTCTATATTGGCAAGGGAAAGAAAGACAAGATATCCAAAGGTGACGTGTTGGGGTTCCTTTGTAAGGTCGGGGGACTAAAGGGAAGCGAGATAGGGCGTATTGACGTAAAAGAGCGTTGTGCGTATGCTGCAGTTAGCCGCGACAAGTGGAAAAGCGTTGTGGCACGTACCGCAGGCGAAAAGCTAAAAGGTATAAAAACTGTTGTAGAGTTGATAAAATAGTATGCAATATTGAAATTAGATAATATATTTTTTCAAAAAAGCTTGGTGGGTTCAAATAAAAATTGTAACTTCGCAATTGCTATGAAGCAAAAAATGTATAATTGTTAATTTTAAACCAAAACTATCAAATGAAGAAGTATAACTTTAATGCAGGTCCGTCAATACTTCCACGTGAAGTGATTGAGAATACTGCCAAACAAATCCTTGATTTCAATGGCAGCGGTCTTTCTTTAGCAGAGATAAGCCACAGAGCAAAGGATTTTCAGCCTGTTGTAGACGAGGCTGTTGCACTTATTAAAGAATTGTTGAATGTTCCAGAAGGCTATTCAGTGCTCTTCTTGGGAGGCGGAGCTTCTCTTGAGTTCTGTATGGTTCCTTACAACTTCCTTATAAAGAAAGCTGCATATCTGAATACAGGTACATGGGCAAAGAAAGCCATGAAAGAGGCTAAGCTGTTTGGCGAAGTCGTTGAGGTGGCTTCTTCAGCTGATGCCAACTATACATACATTCCTAAGGGATGGACATGCCCTGACGATGCTGACTATCTGCACATCACAACAAACAACACAATCTATGGAACTGAAATCCGCAAGGATCTTGATGTTAATGTTCCTTTGATTGGTGATATGTCATCAGATATTTTCAGCCGTCCTGTTGACGTGGCTAAATATAAATGTATCTATGCCGGAGCACAGAAGAACCTTTCTATGGCAGGTGTTACTATCGTTATCGTTAAGGATGACGAACTTGGCAAGGCTCCGCGACAGATTCCTACAATGCTGAATTATCAGACACATGTAGAAAAGGGCTCTATGTTCAACACACCTCCTGTTGTTCCTATCTATACAGCTCTTGAAAACCTCCGTTGGATAAAGAAGATGGGTGGAGTAGAGGCTATGGATAAGCTGGCTCATGAGCGTGCTGACATCGTTTATTCAGAAATAGACAGAAATAAATTGTTCCACGGAACTGTTAATACAGAGGACCGCTCTCTGATGAACATTTGCTTCGTTATGAATGAGGAATATGCTGATCTTGAGAAGCCGTTCTTGGAGTATGCAACATCTCAGGGCATGGTCGGAATTAAAGGCCACCGTTCTGTTGGAGGTTTCCGTGCAAGTTGCTATAATGCACAGACAATCGAAGGTGTTCAGGCTCTTGTTAAGTGCATGAAGGACTTTGAGGCTCAGCACTAATGCTGTGACCTATTAACCATTTTGGCATGCCGGATGTGCTTATTCGGCATGCCGTAATATGCAGGAGAAGCATATCGTCGGCGAGGGTAGATTATTGTTTAATATTAATCTCTGGCAGGGTGTGCTTCTCTTGTCTTTTTAAACAATCGGGATTATTTTCCTGAGATTATTAACAACTTAAATCGTAATAAAATGAAAGTATTGGTTGCAACTGAGAAGCCTTTTGCTGCTGTTGCTGTTGAAGGAATAAAGAAAGAGATAGAAGGTGCCGGTAATGAACTCGTTTTACTGGAGAAATATACAGATGCTGCACAGCTCCTTGACGCCGTTAAGGACGCTGACGCAATGATTGTACGTTCTGACAAGGTTACTCCCGCAGTGCTTGATGCTGCAAAGAACCTTAAGATTGTTGTACGTGCAGGAGCCGGATACGACAGCATTGACACTGCTTATGCAAAGGAGAAGGGTGTGATTGTTGAGAACACTCCAGGACAGAACTCTAATGCTGTGGCTGAGCTCGTGTTTGGTCTGCTTGTTTATACAGTCAGAAACTTCTATAACGGCAAGGCTGGAACTGAGCTGAAAGGAAAGAAACTGGGTATCTTGGCGTTCGGTAATGTTGGCCGTAATGTAGCACGCATAGCCAAGGGCTTCGGTATGGATGTATATGCATATGACGCTTTCTGCCCGAAAGAAGTGATTGAGGAGGCCGGTGTTAAGGCTGTAGGTTCACAGGAAGATTTGTTTAAGAATTGTGACATCGTTTCTTTGCATATACCTGCAACACCTGAAACAAAGCAGAGCATCAACTATAATCTGGTAAATATGATGGAAAAAGGCGGTATCGTTATCAATACAGCCCGTAAGGAAGTCATCAATGAGCCTGAGTTGATCAAACTTCTTGCTGAACGTACAGACCTGAAATATATTACAGACATTAAACCTGATGCTGATGAAGAGTTTGCCAAGTTTGAAGGACGCTACTTCAGCACTCCTAAGAAAATGGGCGCTCAGACCGCAGAGGCCAACATTAATGCAGGTATTGCTGCTGCAAAGCAGATCAATGCTTACTTTAAGGACGGCTGCACAAAGTTCCAGGTTAATAAATAATTTGTCTTAGATTGAGACAAACGTATTTGTAATATAAAAAATAATATTATGGCTACAATAAAACCTTTTAAAGGTATACGCCCTCCAAAGCAATATGTTGAGGAGGTTGAGTCAAGACCATACGACGTGCTTGATTCGGAAGAGGCACGTAAAGAGGCTGGCAACAACGAGAAGAGTCTTTATCATATCATTAAACCTGAGATAGATTTTGAACCTGGCACAAGTGAGTATGATCCGCGTGTGTATGAAAAGGCTGCCGAGAATTTCAAAAAGTTCCAGGATAAAGGCTGGCTGGTTCAGGACGATAAGGATAATTATTATATCTATGCTCAGACAATGAACGGAAAGACCCAATATGGTCTTGTTGTATGTGCTTATGTAGACGATTATCTTAACGGCGTGATAAAGAAGCATGAGCTTACCCGTAGAGATAAGGAAGAGGATAGAATGAAACATGTAAGGGTTAACAATGCCAACATTGAACCTGTCTTCTTCGCATATCCAGACAATACGGTGCTTAATGACCTGATAATGCGTTATGCAAAGACAGAGCCTGAGTATGACTTCGTTGCTCCTGTTGACGGATTCCGCCATCAGTTCTGGATTATATCAGACAGCAAGGATATTGACGTGGTGACAAAAGAATTTGCAAAAATGCCGGCATTATATATTGCTGACGGACATCACCGCTCTGCTGCGGCTGCTCTTGTTGGTGCTGAAAAGGCAAAACAGAATCCTAACCATAAGGGCACAGAAGAATATAATTACTTTATGGCTGTTTGTTTCCAGGCTTCTCAGCTTACAATTCTTGACTATAACAGAGTAGTTAAAGATCTCAATGGACTGAGTTCAGAGGATTTCCTCAATGCCTTGAAAAAGAACTTTGAGGTTGAAGAGAAAGGTACAGAAATTTATAAACCTAATCATCTGCACAATTTCTCTCTTTATCTCGACGGCAAATGGTATAGTCTGACAGCAAAGCCCGGAACTTTCGACGATAAAGATCCTATTGGTGTGCTTGATGTTGATATTTCAAGCCGACTCATTCTTGATGAGATACTCGGTATAAAGGATTTGCGTTCTGACAAGCGTATAGACTTCGTCGGCGGACTTCGTGGACTTGAGGAATTGAAACGTAGAGTTGACAGCGGTGAAATGCGCATGGCTCTTGCCCTTTATCCTGTAACGATGAAACAGATAATGGATATTGCAGACAGTGGCAAGATAATGCCGCCTAAGGCAACATGGTTTGAACCAAAATTGCGTTCAGGACTTATAATCCATAAACTTGTTTAATGCAATTATAGAACGATAACTTAAATACATCTTGATGGTAATTGATGAATTTAAGACTATAACAAATGTGGGCGAGGGAACTTATTCTGAAAAGAGGAGTAAGTTCCTCGCTTTTTCACATCATGTGGAGTCTGAAGATGATATAAAGGATTTATTGACTTTTTACAGAAAGAAATATTATGACGCACGTCATGTGTGCTATGCATATATGCTTGGTGCAGAAAGAAAGAACTTTAGGGCTAACGATGATGGCGAACCGAGCAGCACAGCCGGTAAACCGATTCTTGGACAGATAAACAGCAGCGGACTGACAGATATCCTTATTGTTGTTGTCAGGTATTATGGGGGAGTAAATCTTGGTACTAGCGGACTTATAGTTGCATATAAGACTGCTGCCGCAGCGGCTATAGCAGCTTCTAATGTTGAGACTAGGCAAGTGGAGGATGTCGTTACTTATAATTTTCCCTATGTCATGATGAATGACGTGATGCGCGTTGTCAAGGAGATGAAACCGAGAATAGTGTCACAGACTTACGATACAACATGTGAGATCAAGTTAAGCATACGTCTGTCTGATGTTGAACAACTTAAGGCCAGGCTGGCGAAACTCTCTTTCGAATAGCACTTATGGCTTGCAATAGAAATCAATATTTGTTTTGGGCAAGCTATATTAAACAATAATTGGTGAGGTGAACAGTGTCAGTTGGAAAAAAGAGGATAACATTTGAGATATTTGCCGTTTTTTATTTTGTAAATTAAAAAAATAGTGTTACCTTTGCAAACGCAAAATGATGGTAACATCTGGTGAGCGGTATTTTGTGCCGGCAAATACTTTAAAGAAATAAGTTCCAGACGCTATATCATGGAAGATTGGCAGAGTGACCGAATGCGCTGGACTCGAAATCCGGTATACCCATTTACGGGTATCGGGGGTTTGAATCCCTCATCTTCCGCATAATGGTGGATTCATCTAATGGTTAGGATACAAGATTCTCAATCTTGGCATAGGGGTTCGATTCCCCTATCCACTACAACAAAAGGCATCACGAAATGTGGTGCCTTTTTCATTACATACTAATTAAATTGTTATTGCTTCAACCAACTAACGGATAACATATACTTGTTTTGGTTAAAACAAAAGAAATCATGGCTCACCCGATAAATAGTGGGGAAAGAAAATATTACGCATAAATTTTAGTCAGCCTAAAGAGGAAGAATGGTATGTCAATAACTCCTCGGAGCAATGCTCTGAATTGTTTGATTTTGGCATTAAAGCATTCGGCAAAAGCATTGGTAGAGCGGTTTACGAAGAAGTTCAGGACTCCGTCATGGTGTTCTGTCAAGGTTGAAATAATAGTCTGAAAGCTTTTGAATCCGGACCTGTCGGCCCTGTCATACCATTTTGCCAGAGACAATCTGGCGGCATCCTTGTGAGTATTCCTTGAGAAAATCATCCGTAAGGAATGTGACAGGGAATAAGCTTCCTGCAGATCCGGATACCGGGCAAAAAGAATTTCCGCCCTCTCTTTTTGTCTTTGTGTCCATTTCTCGGGAGATTTGAAAAGTAAATAGCGAGAGCGTACTAATAGCTGTCTTAAAGAGTCTCCATTCGAAAAAATAAATGGAGAATATGCCTCTCCACAAAATCTGGCTTTCTTCATGTCATCCGCTTCCTGACGTATTGCTTCCCAACGATGGGCAATACGCAGTTCCTGCACGGCCTCGAAAGCCATTTGTTGAATATGGAAACGGTCTATGGTCCGGATGGCCTTGGGGAAACAGCATCGGGCAATCTTCCCCATACTGTTGGACATATCCAAAGTTATTTCATTTACCTTTAAACGCTTTGAAAAGGGAATCTTACGCCTCAGTATGTTAATAATATGCTCTGATTTGACGCCATTGATTATGGCGACCAGGCTTCCTTTCTTTCCCCGGGCATCCGGATTGGACACAATGGTGTAAAGCTCTCCGTCGCTGATGGAGGTTTCATCTATACAGAGACGGGGACCTGTGTTTTCCGGAAATACCAACCATTCCGCTGCATGCTCCCTGTCTTTCCACTCCCGGTAACCACTCAGCACTTCCTTGTATTGCTTCTCGAAAGTGTCCCCATTGATGTGATAATAGAAATCAAGCGAACGGGAGGTCGTAGGACTCCTCTCCATACACATCTTTTAAAAAAGCCGCAAACTCTTTCGAGTAGCGGGTTCCTTCTTCCTTGACATCATCATAGGGAGCCGTAAAGCATTTGCCCGTACGGAGGTCTTTCCACCTGCGACGTCTCACAATCAGGTCTACAGCCTTGTCACGGATCGGAAAGTCACGGACGGTAACAGGGGCAAGAAATCCTTTGGATTCTATATTCGGATCATTGACATACTCTGCGGAAGCGATTTCATCCAAATGAATGAATAGCGTTTCTGCATTACTTTCTACTTTTACTACTGTAAAACGAGATAATATATTGGATGGCAGCATGAAGGTAAGCATTCGGACAAATGCATCTTTCATAGTTTGAGGTTTGGTTGTAGTTT
>OLIT01003276.1_pt1 | contig 10197 bp, 10 predicted proteins | sample 1601341 | NCBI WGS metagenome assembly OLIT01 (sample SAMEA2452121, study PRJEB22498) | human gut metagenome | biome: human feces; feature: human gut; material: feces | place: Australia | collected 2012
AATCTGACCGTTTTCGCAACGAAGCCGAGGCTTCCGCCGCCGATGAAGGCTGCGGGCTCCGGAGTATCTCCGTTTGCGTGGACCATCATTGCGAGGTCTATATCGTCAAACTCTCCTATTCTTATAAGCTCCTGCTTACCGCCGAAGAATTTGATCCTTCCTTTTTCCGAAAGGGACTCGCGGTATGCCATCTCAACGTATTCCTCGGCGGGGGTCGCGAAGAAGCAAACGTCTCCTCCGAGATGCTCCGCGAATGGAGCAAGACCCATTGCAACGCCGAGCATTGCGGCTATCTGCGCGTTATGGCCGCAGGCGTGCGCCGCGCCTGTTATGGGGTCAGCATCCGGATTTGTTACGCAGAGGATAGCATCAAGCTCTCCCATAACCGCGACGGTTATATCTGACGAGCCGCCGCAAAGCTTTGCTTTGACTCCCGTTTCCGCAAGGGTATCTCTGACACTCATACCGAGCCGTGAGAGCTCCTCCTTGACAAGGGCTGCGGTTTTATGTTCTTTATAGCCCATTTCGGGATTATTTTTGATCTTCTCGCCGATCCCGATTATTGCATCGGCATTTTTTTCTATTTCAAGAAAAACAAGTTTCTTTAATTCTTCCTTATTCATAGTGCATCCTCACACACAAAGATATTTTATTATCATATCTGATATGAAATCTGCTCTTTTTGATATCTCCGAGGCTTCGGAAAGCTCGGTTTTCAGAACGTACGACATCGTATGTATATTTACGAAATAGGAGAACTCGAAGTTCAGAAGCGAAAGGGTCAGCTGATATTCGTCAGCATCGGAGCGAAAGACGCCCTTGTCCTTTCCTCGCTTTATCTGAGCGACGATATACTCTATTGCCGGGTTCTTCAGGGTTGCCGGATCAACGGCATCGATATACCTTGCATTGTTCAGATTTTCCCACATAAGAATACGGACGAAGCTCGGATTCTTTTCGAGAAAGGCGAAATAAACGTGTACAACGTTGCGAAGCGCCGCCTCGGGGGAAAGATCCTTTGCGAAAAACTCGCGCTCACACTCTGCGAGCCTTCCGTACACCTCTTTGAGAACGGTTTTATACAGCTCCTCTTTGCTTATATAATGCTCGTATATCATTCTCTTATTGATGCCGGCAGACTCTGCTATTGCATCTATCCTGGCACCCCATATTCCCTTTTCGGAAAATTCAGCCTCTGCCGCGCGAAGGATCTTGCTTTTGGTTATTTCCGATTTTCTCAGCTGTTTTTCTGCCATTGCGATCCTCCACTCCACAAAAAGTAACTACATAGTTATTTTATCACAGCATATTGCATTTGTCAATAGCTACAAAAAATATTTCTAATTTCTTTCTGTATGTGTTAAAATGATATGAACAAAAAATAATACAGCTTAGTATTGAAATCCTGCATGAGATGTGTTTCTTGTCCGCTTCTGCACATAAATTCAACGGTCCCAAAGGCATTGGTTTTTTGTACATAAAAAAGGAACACCTATCAACTCATATGCTAGCGGCGGTGCTCAAGAGTTCGGCATGCGTGCAGGAACAGAGAATGTAGCTTCTATAGTCGGAATGGCGGTTGCATTAAAGAAAAACTGCGAACGCATTCAAGAGTCAACCAGGCATCTCTTTACTTGCGAAACCGTTCTTATCGAGAAACTAAATAATGCCGGCATTGATTTTGTTAGAAACGGAAGTGATAATCATATTCCCGGTAACATTAGTCTTTCATTTAGGTCAGCAGATGGCGAAACATTGCTTCATCGCTTGGACTTGATGGGAATATGTGTTTCGACCGGGCTGCTTGTGACAGTGTTAATACTCAAGTGTCACACGTATTAAGTTCTATTGGTATTGATGCTGAATATTCCTAAGGGACGATAAGAGTTTCCTTAGGCATCGATAACACGTGTAATGACATTGCTGTAATCGTTGAATCAATTATAAGAGTTATTAAATAAATTATCAACGTAATGCTTTCGTTCACAAAAAGTTATCTGGACTTATGCACCTCCTTATGGTATAGTGTTGTGCTACGAGGAGGTGCGCGTATGAAAGGTACACTTGAAGACCTGTGGCACGGGAACATGAGTCCCCAGGAGGACAGCCGAAACAACACGCCGGAGATGAAGCAGTTGATGGAGTATATGGCTCGGCATCACGATGACCTTCTGAAATCGATGAACGAAGAGCAGAAGGACATATTTGAGCGGTTCGACGATTGTTGGAGCGAATATGCGAGTCTTGCCGAGGAGGCGATATTCGTGTATGCGTTTCGGCTTGGAGCGCAGATGATACTTGATGTTTTGAGCAAGCCCGCTTGTCCGCAGGACTAAACCTTACAACAATAAAAGTCAGCAAGTTCGATGCTTGTTGCCTTTTGTCGTGTACAGTGTTATTTTAGTGATCGCCTCATATAACTTCGCACAGTATTTAGCGATAGTCCCAGCGTTTCGGCAATTGTCGATGCTGATATTCCTTGAGAATAAAGCTCTGCGATCCTCCGGTGATATTCCTTTCGTAGGTTCATATTCGTTTGCCCCAGGGGTGTGTTTCCACAGATGCGATATTTATATGTGCTGCCGTCTATGAAGTGGAATACGATATGTGCATCCGTTGTAACTACCGCCTTCGTGATTAGAACATTGACGGCGGAGTTGTCAAAAGCGATGTCCTGTGGTTTCATCTCCGCTAATGCCGTTAATGCACCCTCTCGGTCGTTTAACGGCAAGGCGGAGAGCAACTCCGCACATAGTCCCTTGATTCTCTTGTTTTTCTCATACAAGCGTAGTAAGGCTGTGGCGGTAGCGGATTCCATTTCTTCGGCATAAATATGGCTGCAACGGCACCGTGTCTTTCCTTGCTTCTTGGGGAGGCATTCCCATACATAATTGCGGTAGGTTGTAGAATGCCATAGAATCATACCATACCGTCCTCCGCATTCACCGCACACGAGCTTGCCCGACATAGGATACCTTCTTGTAAGCCTTTGCCCCTCGGGGAGAGAAATTTGCTGAACGGAATCCCAGGTCTCAGGGGCAATGATGGGGGCGTGAGCGCCTGTTACATAATACTGCGGAAACTCACCCTCGTTGATTTTGCGTTTTTTGGTGCGAAAATCTACCGTGAATTTCTTTTGCAGGCGTGCATCACCTTTATATTTTTCATTTCCCAGTATGCTTATTATGGTTTTGTTATACCAAGTATCCTTGCTGCCGGGAGATGGTATATGCATATCCGTCAAGAGCTGAGCAATATGGCTGGGTGCGTAATACTCAAACGCCAGCATATATATGAACCGAACCACACGAGCCTCATCTTCGTTTATTACAAATTCTCCTTTTTCGGTACCACGGTCATAGCCGAGAAAGTGTGCAAACGGAACGGTATAAAAGCCGTCGGCAAATTGTTTTCGCTTGCCCCAGGTGACATTATCCGAAATGGATCTACTCTCCTCCTCGGCGAATGAGCTCATAAGCGTCAGCATAAATTCGCCCTTAGAGTCAAGAGTATTGATATCCTCCTTCTGAAAGAAGACACCAACGCCCTCGGCTTTCAGCTTTCTGATGGTCATAAGAGCGTCTACTGTATTACGAGCAAAGCGGGAGAGGGACTTGGTGATAATTAGGTTGATTTTACCATCAATAGCATCTGCGACCATACGAGTAAAGCCCTCACGATTATGATAGGAAAGACCGGAGATGCCGTCATCCACATAAAGCCCTACGAACTCCCACCGAGGGTTCTCCTTGATATAGGTTTCAAAATAATCGGTCTGCGCTTCTAAGCTGTGCTACTGTTCTTCCTTTTCGGTGGACACACGAGCGTAGGCTGCGACTCGCAGCTTTGCCGTAGGAGCTCGACCGAAGTCCCCAAGTCGGGGAGCGAATTCAACCTGTGTAACCTTTCTCTTCGGCAATGCTGTTCACCTCCAATTCTCCCACCATCGGCATGAGCCTGCTGACGCATTCCTTCTTGAGTGCCGAAAGCTCTGCATCCGTGATGATTCATTTATCGCGCAACGTCATAAAAACGGCTTTTACCAGGCGGTAGTCACGCTCCGCCCGTCCTTGATTTTTGTTCATACGAATCACCTCCGAGTGCTTGTATATATCACTCTAAACGACGAAAAAGTCAAGAGATATTTTGAAAAATTGTTTTCCGATACCCTTATTTTTTCTTAACGGAGCATATTTTCCCTTGTTTTGGATAGAATTATAAGGGAATATTGCCTTGGGATATTGACAATCCCCTTAATTTGTGCTATAATTTAAGGTAATTGCTTGGAGGTGAGATTATGAGAACCTTTAATTATATGAAAATAAGTGAAAACAAATGGGATTCCGAGCTTCTCGGCTTAATTGCCGCAATTTACAAGGAAGCCGGAAAGCAAGAATTATATTTAAAGCAACGCCCCGAGGAGCTTGAAAAGCTTGTTGAGATTGCAAAGGTACAAAGCACCGAGGCATCCAATGCCATTGAGGGCATCGTGACCACGAGCACTCGTATCCGTCAGTTGATGGGAGAGAAGACCACGCCGAGAAACCGCGATGAGCAGGAGATTGCCGGTTACCGCGACGTGCTGAATATCATTCATGAGAGCTTTGACGCCATCCCCTTGACACCGAACTATATTCTTCAGCTTCATAAAATCCTCTACAGCCATATGAATAACCCTATGGCGGGAAGAACCAAGAGCGTTCAGAACTATATCAGCGCAACATATCCCGACGGACATACTGAAACGCTGTTTACGCCTCTTGACCCCTTTGAGACACCGGAGGCACTTGAAGTCATTTGTAACGAGTATAACCGTGTAATCGGAAATATGGAGCTTGAGCCTCTGATTGCGATTCCTACCTTTATACACGATTTTCTTTGCATCCATCCGTTTAATGACGGCAATGGCAGAATGAGCCGTCTTTTAACTACGCTCCTTTTGTACCGAAACGGCTTCTACGTTGGAAAGTATATCTCTCTGGAAGCCAAGATAGCGAAGAACAAGGATTTGTACTACGATGCCTTGGGTCAATCCCAGGAGGGTTGGCACGAGGGTGAAGCAGATGCCGTTCCGTTCATCAAATATCTGCTTGGCACTATCCTTGCCGCATACCGTGATTTTGAAGACCGATTTGCTTTGGTAGAGACTAAGCTTCCTTCACTTGAAATGGTGAGACGCGCCACGATGAATAAGATAGGGCGTTTTAAGAAGCAAGACATCATGGAGCTTTGTCCGTCGCTCAGTTTAAGCTCTGTAGAGGGAGCGCTTCGCAAGCTCGTTGCCGAGGGCGCACTGAAGCGTGAGGGCAACGGAAAGAATATCTGCTACTATCGGCTCAAATAATAAATGCCCTTGAAATATGCGTATTCACTTAAAATTGCGACTTGGTTAAGGGAATAAATGCACAATTTTGAGGTTCGCTTCGTTATTGTATTAAATATAGAGGTTAATTTCATAACTGGACACCGATTTTGATACATTGGTTATTATTGTGGGTGTCCAGTTTTTCCTTTTTGCAGAATTATGAGAATGTAAAATGGCTCGACTAATCGGGGTTTGTTTACTTCACAAATCAACACAATCCGCCCACAGTGTTGTTCAGTTTGCTGTTTTTCTTCGATATAATAAGACCACCAACTGAAGGAGGCAACAAGCCATGAACACAGATAAAATCTACGCAGAACAACTCGCAAACGAATACGCACCAAAGGACACCTCGAAGGTAATTGCCCTGCGGAAACTGGACGCAAGAGCCAAGCTTCCTGCGACTGTTTTCACTTACAGCTTCGGCATTATTTTAGCCCTCGTTCTGGGCGTGGGAATGTGCCTCACTATGGGGCAGATCGGAAGCGGCACTGCCGGCAGCTTCGTGCTGGGCATTGTGATCGGCATCATCGGCATGATCGGCATGGGTGTGAACTATCCGATCTACAAGCGCATCCTTGCCAACGGCAAGAAGAAGTAAGCCTTTGAGATCATGGAGCTTGCCAAAGAGATCAGCGAGAATTAAGTTGTGAAGAGGGCATGGACTCTTCTGGAAAGCCTCCTGCATCCGCCGAAATGGGTGCTGCTTACTTTGCCACCCATCGTGTTTGCAGCACTGATCTATGTACTTCTCAAAGGAAAAAGCAGTATGCCGGCATACATGATCTACTGTATGTCGGCATATTGCCTGACAATTTGGATATTGCCGCTGCCGCGACTGTTCCGAAAAGCCAAAGCAAACATGATTCACCGACTGACCGACACGGTGTTTGGTGGAAAATATATTGGTGATCTTGCCTTTCGAGGAAGCGTAAGCATCTACCAAGGCATGATGGTCAACTTTCTCTATGTGGTGTTCCGCATATTTGTTGGCATCCGCTACGCTTCGGTATGGTTTCTCACAATTGCGATTTACTATCTGCTGCTTGGCATCATGCGGCTGTCTCTGATTCTAAGCTACCGAAACCGAGGTGTGAAATCAGAACTGCACTGCTACCGCCGAATGGCGTGGCTGCTGTTTCTGCTGAATATGCCCATGGGCGGTATGATCGTACTCATGGTACTGACGGATTCTGGGTATTCCTATCCGGGGTATGTGATCTATCTGTCAGCCCTGTATACCTTTTACACGATCATTTTGGCTATCGTAAATCTTGTGAAATTCCGGAAGCTCGGCAGTCCGATTTTGTCGGCGGCAAAGATTATGAACTTTGTTGCCGCGCTGATGTCGCTGCTTGGTTTGCAAACGGCGATGATCTCGCAGTTCTCAACCGAGGGGGAGGACTTACGCAGAATGATGAACGCCCTTACCGGAGGCGGCGTGTGGTTTTCCGTGATACTGATCGCCGTGTATATGCTGTTGCACAGCCGAAAAATGAAAGAGGTGAAGTCCATTGACCCGCTCGGAGAATAAATATTTTGCCACCGCCGTCCGCATGGATGAGGCGTTTTTGGCGTTGTTGGAAGAAAAGGACTTTGCCTATATTACGGTGAAGGAGATCTGCGAAAAGGCAGGCGTCAACCGTTCTACCTTCTATCTTCACTATGAAACAGTGAATGATCTTCTGATGGAGAGCGCCCAGTATATCATCGACAAATTCATTGCGAACATGCCGCAGGATACCGCTGAATTCATTGAACGGCTTCAAACTCGTCCTCTGGAGGAATTGCACCTGATCACGCCGGAATACTTGATGCCGTACTTGAATTTCATCAAAGAACACCGCCGTATCTTTCGCACTGCGGTTGAGCATTCATCCGTCCTGGGGATGGATGACGCTTATATTGCGCTGAACCGCCACGTATTCAAGCCGATTCTGGAGCGTTTTCACGTACCACCGTCTGAGCAGAAATATATGATGCCGTTTTATATCAACGGTCTCATAGGAATCATCAATGAATGGCTGAAGGAAGACTGCAAGGATTCCGTCGAACACATTATTTCTGTGATGCAGATTTGCATTCCTCATCACCAGCCATGAGAAGCACAGCAACAAATTGAAGTTTATTCATGGTTTTTATTAAGGTGTAAGGGTGTGCTTCTTTTAACAATTTCTCGAACCTTTTAATGAAAGGTCGGCAGGGTGTGCATTTGGTATTAAAATTAGTCTTTACTTACAACAGAATTAACCGTGTTTCATTTGATGCACGGTTTTTTCTTTGTCTGACGGATTTTCACGAAGACTGTACATCGCGGCATTCCGGATACCGGCCCTCACTCCGGGATATATACTTTAAGCGGTCTTGACGACGGGCGGGTATTATTTCACAGATATACGCGTCCGCACTTCCTGCAGACCCATGCGCAAAGGTCGGAATCCGGGATCATTATTCCCTCTGTTACCGTTTTGTCGTTGACGATATCAAGCCATTCGTGATCGGAGTATACGCGGTAGGAGATTTCCGGGGTGACCGAGTCGGACAGAATGCTTCCGCATCTGCATACGTAACGTGCCATGTTATTTCCTGCCTTTCGCTTTCATTTCGGCACATTCAGTTTATCACGGATAAGAACCTCTGTCAAGTCAGACACGGTAAAAACCTCCGACCGGCTGGTCAGAGGCTTTTTGTCTGAATTGATTAATTGTGCGAGGTCAGTGCTGGCTGTAGTTCGGTGCTTCCTTTGTGATGCTGATGTCGTGAGGGTGCGATTCCTTAAGTCCTGCGCCGGTTATGCGGATGAACCTTCCGTTTTTCTGGAGCGTCGGGATATCAGGGGTTCCGCAGTAGCCCATGCCTGAGCGCAGTCCTCCCATAAGCTGGAACACGGTATCGGAGAGGGGACCTTTGAAGGGCACGCGTCCTTCAACGCCCTCCGGCACCAGCTTGCGGCTTCCCTCCTGGAAATAACGGTCCTTCGAGCCGTTTTCCATTGCGGCAAGGGAGCCCATGCCGCGGTAGACCTTGAACTGTCTGCCCTGATAGATCTCGGTATCGCCGGGGCTTTCCTCGCAGCCGGCAAAGAGAGAGCCGATCATAACGGAGTCGGCACCGGCTGCAATTGCCTTGGGCAGGTCGCCGCTGTATTTAATTCCTCCGTCGGCGATGACGGGGATATTATGCTTTTGAGCGGCGCAGGCGACGTCGTATATCGCGGTTATCTGCGGTACGCCGATCCCGGCTACGATACGGGTGGTGCATATCGAGCCCGGACCGATACCGACCTTGAGCGCGTCGGCACCGGCGGCGATAAGCTCCTCGGCTGCCTCTGCAGTCGCGATGTTTCCGGCGACAAGCTGGCAGTCGGGGTATCTTGCCTTTATGCTCTTAACGCACTCGATGATGTTTTTTGAATGTCCGTGAGCCGAGTCAAGGCTGAGGAAATCAGCGCCGACCTCAAGAAGCGCTCCTGCGCGATCGACAGCGTCTTTTGTAACTCCGATTGCCGCGCCGCAGATGAGCCGGCCGTTTGCGTCCTTCGCGGAATTTGGATATCTTGTTGCCTTTTCGATGTCTTTTATCGTAATAAGACCGCAGAGACGGTTTTCCGAATCCACAAGCGGGAGCTTTTCGATCTTGTACTTTCTGAGTATCTCCTGAGCCTGCGCAAGCGTTGTGCCGACAGGGGCGGTAACAAGGTTGTCCTTTGTCATGACGTCGCTGATCCTGCCGGAATAGTCGGTCAGGAAGCGCATATCGCGGTTTGTGATGATGCCGACGAGCTTTCCGTCAACGCAGATCGGCACACCGGATATCTTATATTTCGACATCAGTGCCTCAGCCTCGCTGACGTAGTTGTCCGGGGAAAGGAAGAACGGGTTGACGATGACGCCGTTTTCGCTCCTCTTGACGCGCAGGACGTTGTCCACCTGCGTCTCGATCGGCATATTTTTGTGAATGACACCCGCGCCGCCCTCTCTTGCGATGGCAATTGCAAGGTCGGCCTCGGTAACGGTGTCCATAGCGGCGGACAGAAGCGGGATGTTCAGCCTGATCCTGTTTGTCAGACGGGTCGAGAGGTTGATGTCTCTCGGAAGGACTTCGCTTTTTGACGGTATCAGAAGGACATCGTCAAACGTCAGACCCTCACTTCTGAATTTTTCTGCCGGATTAGTATTTACCATATCGTTTCCTTTCTCCTTTTTCATTTTTCGGGCATTGATAAGTGATACTTATTGAAATATAATTATATATTAAATGGCGTGGCGTGTCAATGTAAATGATGACGCAAAAGCTCTTTTAATATATTAAATTTCGCGGTAATCGGTGAAAAAGAGCGAAATATGTTGTATAATAGTTATCATCATTATCAATCGGGGAAACAGCATTGAAAAGAATTCACATATTCAATCCCGCGGCGGGAGGCGGGCACTCTCCGGAGCTGCTGACGAAGGGCGCGGCTGCCGGCGAGGAAAGCTATGTTACAGCCGGAGTCGGCGATGCGGAAAGGTTTGTTTACGGGGTCTGCCGCGAAAGGGAAGAGGCGCATTTCGTCGTCTACGGCGGCGACGGCACGCTCAACGAGGCGGCAAACGGAATCATCAGGGCGGAGGCGGGAAACCGGACGCTTCTTTCAGTCGTTCCTGCCGGGACGGGAAACGATTTTGTCAGGACCTTTCCCGAAAAGGGCTGTGTCACGACCGTTGACGCGATGAGATACCGCTTTTTTGCCGATGCCGGGGGAAAAGAGCTTCTCGGCGATCGTTATGCGATGAATATCATCAATTTCGGATTCGACAGCCGGGTCGTGAAAAAGACCGGCTTCTATAAGT
>OLIT01003294.1_pt1 | contig 10157 bp, 9 predicted proteins | sample 1601341 | NCBI WGS metagenome assembly OLIT01 (sample SAMEA2452121, study PRJEB22498) | human gut metagenome | biome: human feces; feature: human gut; material: feces | place: Australia | collected 2012
GAGTTTTTTGTATAATCAACTCTGTTTTTGTTAGTTATAAAATATTGGAAAAAATACTACCTAATAATTCTAAAAAATTACTTTTCTTTACCTTTTCTTTTAATTCTAAATCTACAGTTTTGTAAAGTTTATTATCTATATAAACATATAATTTTCCTATTATTTTGCCATCACTATCTTGAATTTTGTCTTTATCAATTCTAATTTCATAAGTAAGAATTCCACCTTCGGATTTTTTTTCAATCATTCTAGCAATATCTTGTGAAAGAACAATATTATAAACTGATGGATTCATTAAAATATTTTCTTCTGTTTTCACAATTGAACCTTTAGGGCTAATTAATTGTTTCTCAAAATTAGCAAAAACATAATTCAATAAATTCACCGTATCAGCATTTCGACCTTCCACAGTTGGAGCTCCCATTACTACTGTAATAATTCTCATTCCATTTGCTTTTTTGGTGGCCACTAAACAATACCCAGCTTGGTTGGTCCATCCTGTTTTAAGTCCATCTATACCATTTCCACTTTTGATTAATTTGTTGGTATTGACTAACCAAAAAGGTTTTGTTGTTTCTTTTCGCAAATAATCTTCATAAGTTGAAGTTAATGGTATGATTTCATCCTCATAATTTAAAATAAGTTCCCTCGCAATAATTGAAAGATCGTTTGCGGTAGTTACATGTCCTTCTTCATGTAAACCTGTTGCATTTAAATATTGTGTATTCTTCATACCTAATCGTTTGGCTTCTTCATTCATTTTCTGAACGAATAATTCTTCTGTCCCCGAAACTGCCTCAGCAAGTGCTACTGCCGCATCGTTTGCGGATGCAATAATGACAGCCTTCAATAAATCATCAACCGTCATTTGTTCTTTTGGTGCAAGATATATTTGGCTCCCACCCATTGATGCTGCATAATCAGAAGTTGTTATCAATTGATCATGTTTTATTTTTCCATCACGAAGGGCATCCATAATTAACTTAATTGTCATAACTTTGGTTGTACTAGCTGGTTCTCTTACTTCGTCTGCATTATAATCATATAAGACATCCCCCGTTTCAACTTCAATAGCTATTGCGCTTTTTGCTGATTTTATAAGAGTATCTTCAGCTTTTACGTAATTGCTCATTGTATATGTAAAAGTTATAAGCATTGTAACTATAATTAAACTTTTTTTGAATACTTTTTTCAAAATTATCACCACTTTAATGTATGAATAAATAGTAAAAAATATAACAAAAAAAGCATAAACCATTTATCAGATTTATGCTGGGATAATAAATTTTATTTTATCTTTATGAATTTTGACTCTAAAACTTTTACCAATTCTAGTTTCGCCATCTAAACATCCAACTAAAGCTTTTTTCGCAACTATATCAACGATTTGACCACGACGATATGTCAAAAGTTTATGAAATCGTTCATTATCTAAATGCAACCCTTTCTTATAATACTTTACCAATCTAGCAAAAGTAAATATAGATACTTTTTTTACTACTAAAATATCTGCTAATCCATCTTGATAATGGGCATGAGGAGCACATTTAAATCCTCCACCATAATATTTTGCATTAGCAACAGTGGAAAGCATCATCTTACCACTAAATATAAGCACTCCATCGAGATATACATCGACTTCATCTCCTAATTTAGGAGAAATAATATTTTTGAAAAGTGAATAATTATAAGCTTTTTTAATCGTTTTAAAACGATGACGATATCTAATTTGATCATAATTCGTACGAGCATCAAAACCAAAATTTGCAACATTTAATAGAAATTCACCATCCGATTCCAAAACATCAATGCAAGTTTTTTGCCCTAATAATTGCCTTTCTAATGAAAGAAAATCATGGCCTTCAAATGTTTTTAAAAAATCATTACATGAACCAACGGGAATTATCCCAAAATTAACGTTAGGATACTGAATAATTCCATTTAATACCTCAAATGAAGTACCATCTCCCCCACAAGCAAAAACGTTAATCGCTGTATCTTTATTTTCTTCACAAATTTTTTTAGCTAAAACAATTGCTTCTTTTGGTCTGGTTGTTAGTAATATTTCAAATTCATTGTCGGCTTTTAAATATAAATTTAAATGATTTATTTGTTCCTTTACAACTTCTAGTCCTTTGCCCTCCCCCGCAATCGGATTAACGATAAAATAATTTTTCATAAATTTCCTCTATTATTTAAATTCGTGCCTCATTAACTATTAGATTTAATATCATTATAATCTACGAATAATCTTTCAAAGTCTTTTCTAATTGACAAATGTTGTGGACATCGTTTTTCACATTTGCCACACTTCACACATTTATCAATAAATTTTCCATTCTTAATATTTTGTATCATTCTATTTTCAAAAATTTCTTTATTATCGTACATCCCAAATTGGTTCCAAATGGCAAAATTATTAGGAATATCTACTCCATATGGACAGGGCATACAATACCTACAGCCAGTACATCCATTTTTAAGACGACTTTTTAAACTACTAACCACTTTTTCAATAGTTATATGTTCCTCTTTTGACAATTCAGTATAATTATTAAAAGTGTCTAAATTATCTTCAACTTGCTCAAGTGTTGACATACCGCTTAAAATAACTTTAACATGATCAAAGCTTGCTATATATCTTAAGGCATAGGATGAATCTGATTTACGATTGCCATTTTGAGAAAACATCATACTAATCTCTTTTGGCAGTTTTGCTAAAAGTCCTCCTTTAATCGGTTCCATCACAATTAGTGGAATGTCTTTTGCTTTTGCAAGTTCATAGCCTTTTAAACCAGCTTGAATTTCAGTATCCATATAATTGAATTGAATTTGGCAAAAATCCCAATGATAATGATTTAAAATTTCATCAAAAACTTCATATGAATCATGAAAAGAAAAACCCAAATATTTAATTTTTCCTTCTTTTCTAAATTCTTCACAAATTTCAATAATTCCTAATTCCTTGACTTTTGCAAAATAATCTTTATTCATAGCGTGTAAAAGATAAAAATCAATATATTCAGTTTCTAAACGCTGTAATTGCGCATCAAAAATACGATACACATCATCTTTATTCTCAATAGCCCAAATAGGTAATTTAGTGGCTAGAAAATAACTATTACGAGGATATTTATTAAGAATTTTACCCAAAAAAGGTTCAGAATCACCATTATGATAAGGATATGCAGTATCAATATAATTTACACCATTTTTAATTGCCAAATCAATCATTTGTTCAGCTTTCGTTTCATCTATTTTACCATCTTTTAGTGTAGGAAATCTCATACATCCAAAACCCAACAATGATGTTTTTATATCTAATTTATCAAATTTACGATATATCATAATTCACCTCTATTTTATTATTATATCATAATTTTAAGGATTTTGATAAAAGAATGCACTAAATTGACATAACTTTATAAAAATATGATATAATATCGATACATAAGAGGTGAAATTATGGCTAATTACCAAACAAAATTAAATTTATTAGAAACAGAAATTGCAATTAAATTTATTAAGGATAATTTTGAAAGAGATTTTAGTGAAGCTTTAAATTTAATAAGAGTATCAGCACCTTTAATGGTTGTTCCCGAAAGTGGATTAAATGATAATCTAAATGGCTTCGAAAGACCAGTTCATTTTGATGTTCTTTATTTAAAAAAGAATGTTGAAATTGTACAATCTTTAGCAAAATGGAAAAGAATGGCTCTTGCTAAATATGGTTTTAAAACAGGTTGTGGTCTATATACTGATATGAATGCTATTAGACGTGATGAAGAACTGGATCATCTTCATTCTATATATGTAGATCAATGGGACTGGGAAAAAATAATTACGCAAGAGGAACGCAACTTAGATTATTTAAAAAAGACGGTTCAAACAATTTACAATGTAATAAAACTTTTGAGTTACAAAGTTGCTAATCGATATCCCGAATTAGCAACAGAACTTCCATCTGAAATTTTCTTCATTTCCACAAAAGAATTAGAAAAACAATTTCCAACATTGAGTAGAAAAGAACGCGAAGATGAAATTACCAAACAACATAAGGCTGTTTTTATTTATCAAATAGGTTGGAATTTAGAAGATGGCAAACCTCATGATGGTCGTGCTGCCGATTATGATGATTGGTTGCTAAATGGTGATATTATATTATGGTATGATGTCTTAGGTCATGCTTTTGAACTTTCTTCTATGGGAATTCGTGTTGATGATACATCTATTATTAAACAATTAAAAGCAAAGAACGAAGATTTTAAATTAACAAATCCTTATGTCAAAAGTGTCATTGAAAAAACAATTCCCCTTACAATAGGAGGTGGAATTGGACAATCACGACTATGTATGTTTTTTCTAAAAAAACAACATATTGGTGAGGTTCAATCATCAATTTGGGATGAAGAAGAATTAAAAAAATTAGCACAAGAAAATATTCATTTATTATAATTGAAGGTCAGTATGCAAAAATTATTAGTAAAATTATTTATTAAAGATTATCAAAAAATACATGATTCCAAAGTTCGTAGTAGATATGGTACTTTATCAGGAATTGTAGGTATTATAAGTAACTTAATTTTATGTAGTATGAAAATTATTCTTGGTATTCTTACCGCTAGTCTTTCTATTCTTGCAGATGGAATAAATAATTTAACCGATGCTGGTTCTTCTGTTATCACTTTGATTGGCTTTAAGTTATCTAGTGTTCCAGCTGATGAAGATCATCCTTTTGGACACGAAAGAATTGAATATATAACAGGTCTTATTATTTCTTTTTTCATACTTATTATTGGTTTTAGTCTTGGTAAAGAATCTATTACTAAATTAATTCATCAAGATGTTACCCAAAATATTTCTATTATCGTCATTATAGTAATGATTATTTCCATACTAATAAAACTTTGGCAATCTATTTTTTATCGCAAAATGGCCAAAGCGATTAACTCTGAGGCACTTGTTGCCAGTTCTAAAGATAGTTTAAACGATTGCATATCAACGGCTGCTGTTATTATCGGTTTAATCTTATTTAAACTTACTTCTTGGCAACCAATAGATAGTATTTTAGGAATTGTTGTTGCTATTTTCATTACCATATCAGGCTTAAAGATGGTTTTTGAAACAGTCAATCCTTTAATAGGTACTAAACCTAGTCAAGATGAAATTGATGCGATTACTAAAAAAATCCTAAGTCATTCTGGGATAATTGGCATTCACGATTTAGTTATTCATCATTATGGAAATTGTACCACTTTTGCTACTGTTCATGCTGAGGTACCCAGTGATGAAGATATTGTAACTAGTCACGATATTATTGATAATATTGAAAGAGAATTTAGAAATGAATTAGGCATTGATTTAACTATTCATATGGATCCTGTTGATATTAAAAATCCTCAAACCAATGAATTAAAAGAAAAAATATTACATATTGTTAAGGATATTAGTCCTGATTTATCAATCCATGATTTTAGAGTGGTATATGGTGAAACTCATACTAATCTAGTTTTTGATGTAGCAATGCCTATAAAATTTAGTTGTACAAAAAAAGAATTAAGAGAATTAATTATTAGCGAGATTAAGAAAATAGACGAAAACTACTTTGCCATTATTCAAATTGATCAATTATACAATCGAAATGAACAATAAAGAAAAAGAAAAAAGTTAACTTCTTCAAAGTAAGATAGAAGTTAACTTTTTTTATATTTAATTGTAGCGTTCATTTTTAAACTTTGGCAATTTTTAATACAACCACTACCCATCATAATCACTCATATGCAAATATCTTTCTTTTTTTTGTTCTAATGAAGATATAATTTGAGCATATATTAAATGATCTTCTTCAATTCCTTCAAGCGAAATAACATCAGATACTCTGCATTTCAAAACAATGGGTGAATCTTTTAAAACCATTACATCTAAATAATTTTCAAAATGATAAGTTGCAAATTTATCCACCTCATTACTATGACAATCACCGATTGCCTCAGCAATTTCTTTTTGACTAATTCCTAAAACACTAATACCTATGTAGTCACCTTTTTTAATTGTGTTACCAGTGACACTTTGTGAACCAAGTAAACATAAAATTTTATCATAGTCAACTTGCATTGCCCATGCACAGGTCATAGCCATTTTTTGATGATTCTTTTCAAGTGTAATAATATTTACACCATGATCAAATGCTTTATATTTCATCTCATTACTCCTTATAACAATATTTCTACAAAATTTACATAATCTAAATTTAATATATCCTTGATTATTAAACTTGGATTTTTACCCCATGAAACCATATTGATGGTATAAACACTTAGTCCCGAATTAGCGTATGAACTATTGTAATCCACCAAATTAATTTTTCCACCTTGTGCTCTAATATAATCTATCAAACTTTTTAAATGTTCTCTTGCATAAAGTTCAACGTGAAGTTCAATTGTATTAGAACCTTTAGTAAGAATTTTTTCTAATTTAGGTAAAGCAACAAAGGCAATCAAAGCAAAAATGGTGCCTATAATTGCAACAGTATAAAAACCAATTCCAATAGCAAGACCAATACAAGCAGAAACCCATAAACCTGCTGCAGTTGTAAGCCCTTTGATTTGGCTTCTTGAAGTAACTAAAATTGTACCAGCTCCCAAAAAACCAATACCGCTTATGACTTGAGCGCCTAATCTACCAACATCTCCTGTACCATAAACTTCAAAAATATATTGATTGGTAAAAATGGCAATCATTGAACCAATGCAGACTAAAATATATGTTCTAAAACCTGCTGCATGCCTTCTTCTAGCTCTTTCCATTCCTATTAAACCTGAACACAAAAAAGCTAAGATAAATCTTACCATAATAGACCAAATTGATATTTCACCAAGAATTTCTTCCAATCCTAGCCAATTTGTAATTGGATCTATATATTTTAAACAAAACATTATTCAATACTCCTTATTTTTTAATACTCTTACTTTCATTTTTATTATTTTTTAAAAATTGTGATACTTGGTTTATCAATAGTATAACTTTGAACGGCTTTTTCAACAATTCTAGTTCCATCAAAAACCAAAATACTTCCTGGTGCTAAAAACTTTGTATGTTTTTCATAATTATTAGAAAGAATCATTTGATATACTTCACCATTTTTAGTCAAAAATCTAATTTGTGGTAAAGCAAACGATGCATCTAATTTCATATATTTATCCATATCAACTACTTCACAACATGTTAAAGCAAACATTTTTCTTCTTAAAATCAGCAGATCTTTTAAGGTTTCACTTACGTTTAAAGAACTAAACCAATCAATTCCATTGATATCATCACTTTCATTATATGAATTATCAATAAAATTTTTACTCCTAAATAATTCTTCTCCCGCATGAATAAAAGGAATTCCTGCTGATAAAATAACCAATCCTAATGATAATTTGATGTAATCTATTATTTGATTTGAAGCATACTGTGGTTTTTTCATTCTAATTAAATCATATAAAGTATAATTATCATGGCATTCCACATAATTAATAGACTGATTGACCATAACAAATTTTCGATTATGATAATAGTAACCCTTTATTAATTTAAAGATTTCATTTTTTGATAAACTCTCCCCCATTATATATCCACTATTGGCATCAATTCCTCTTAATTTATTACGAAAATAATCATTAAAAAAGGAAATCATAGGAATTTTATTGGCATTATCTAAATTGGATCTTTGACTAGGCTCTACATCAACATCCATATTCCAACCTTCGCCATAAATCATAGTTTGAGAATTTATAACTTTTGTTTTATTGACAATTAACTTCATTGTATCAAGATCAATTAATCCCATTAAGTCAAAACGAAATCCATCAATCTTGTAAAAAGTTTGAAAGAACTCAATACTATCCACAATTAATTTTCTAACCATAAGATGATTTGTACAAAGATCATTGCCACACCATGATGCATTAGTTAAAAAACCTAATTTATCTGTCCTAAAAGTATATCCAGGAACCAATTTTTCTAACGGAAACCAATTACTATCAAAAACGTGGTTAAAAACAACATCCATATTCACACCAAAACCAATTGAATGAATGGTATCAATCAATTGCTTTAATTCATTTATTCGTTGATAAGCATCATTGGGTTGAGTACTAAAAAATCCACTCGGTACCATATATTGCATGGGATTGTATCCCCAATTATACTTAAAATTGACATCTTTAGAATCTTTGTTGTTCTCATCAACACCACCAAAAGCAAATATTGGCAAGAATTGAATATGTGTGATTGGTATATTTTTTAGATAACCTAATCCATAATCTTGATGAAGAGAATGGCTTAAAGCCTCATATGTTCCCTTATTTATAGCATTCGTTTTTATTGTTGCATCTCTAATATTTAACTCATATATACAACTATCAAATTTAGATAGATTATTGTTTTGATAATAATCATATTTCATCTTGTATGTCTTATTTTTATCAATCACATAGTTAAATTCATGATTAGCATTGCTAGAAATTGCATACGGATCTAAAGTTTTTTCAAATTCTTCATTAATTCTAAATTCATAATAATATTTGCAACCATCCAAATCACGAGGAATGGTCGTTTCCCATAAACCATGATTTAAATAATATAGTTTATATGTATTATTTTCGACAATAACATTTATTTCTTTTACAACAGGTGACCAAATTCTAAAAATTGTTTTTGATTTATCATATTTAAAACCCAACCAACCATCAAAATAATATTTTTTATCAAAAAATGGTGATCTAGTAATTTTACCTAAATATAAAAATTCTCTGCCAATATCTAAAATTTCAATATATGTATCTATATGAGGTTCTAATTCCTCACTACTTTTCAAATATAGATGTTGATACTCTTCTTTCATTTCTACATGTTCTATATTTAATACTATATTTTTCTTATCCGTTTTGGCATATATGAATTTATCACTAATAGAAATTTTATTTGAAAGAATAATCTTAACATCGTAAAAATCCTCTAAATATGCCCAAAACATAATTGCATCCTCCTTTAATTATTCATCACTATCAGAATCATCATAACCTTTTTTACTATTTTCAATAATAATAAAACTTTAGAAATTACAGAAGGAAGACATGGTGTGATTGAAAAAGTCATGGGACATGGTCAATATGTTCCTAATGATGTTTCTATTGATGAAAAGAATCCAGTTGTTTTAATTACTGGACCAAATATGGGTGGTAAATCAACTTATATGCGAGAAGTAGCCCTTATGATCATCATGGCTCAAATTGGTTCTTTTGTCCCTGCAAAATATGCTAATCTTACCATCTTTGATCAAATCTTTACGCGTATTGGGGCAAGTGATGATTTAATTAGTGGACAATCAACATTTATGGTAGAAATGTTAGAAGCAAACAATGCTTTACGCTATGCAAATGAAAATTCACTGATATTATTTGATGAAATTGGTCGAGGCACAGCGACTTTTGATGGAATGGCTATTGCTCAGGCAATGATTGAATATATCGCCAAAAATATTCATTGCATGACCTTATTTTCTACCCACTACCATGAACTTACATTCTTAGAAGATAAAGGATTAGGTATTCAAAATGTACATGCTAGTGCCCGTGTAGATAATGATCATCTTGTTTTTGAATATTTAATTAAAAAAGGAAAATCAAATAAATCCTACGGGGTCAATGTTGCTAAACTAGCAAAATTACCTGATGAAGTTATTCAACGTGCCAATCGTGTTTTAGAAACATTAGAAGAAAATAATGTAGAAGATCGTTTAGTAGAAGAAAAAGTAACAATTATTGAAAAAGAAAGTGAAGTTGAAAAATATTTAAAAACAATTGATCCAATGGCCTTATCACCATTAGATGCTTTATCAACACTTATTGAATTAAAAAAGTTATTAAAATAGAGGTATAAAATGAAGATAAAACAACTCGATGAAATCTTAGCAAATAAAATAGCGGCAGGTGAAGTTATTGAAAGACCGGCCAATGTTGTCAAAGAACTTGTAGAAAATAGTATCGATGCTTCTTCTTCTAAAATAGATATTATTATTGAAGAAGGAGGAATGAATCTTATTGAAATCGTTGATGATGGTTTAGGAATGGATCAAGAAGATGCAAAACTTTGTTTTTCAAGACATGCCA
>OLIT01003311.1_pt1 | contig 10118 bp, 8 predicted proteins | sample 1601341 | NCBI WGS metagenome assembly OLIT01 (sample SAMEA2452121, study PRJEB22498) | human gut metagenome | biome: human feces; feature: human gut; material: feces | place: Australia | collected 2012
ATTGATAAGTTGAGCAGCGATAGCCACGGCGACCCAAGCTCAGCCATGCTGGAAGTGCTCGACCCGGAACAGAACAACACGTTCCACGACAATTATGTTGACATTGACTACGACTTGTCGAACATCATGTTCATCGCTACGGCCAACAACCTGGGTACCATTCCATCGCCGTTGCTCGACCGTATGGAGTTGATTGAAGTGAGCGGTTACATTACCGAAGAGAAGATTGAAATCGCCCGCCGTCACCTCATTCCGAAAGAGATGGAGAAGAACGGTCTGAAGAAGGAACACGTGAAGTTCAGCAAGGCGGCCATTGAATACATCATCGAGAACTATACCCGTGAAAGCGGTGTGCGTGAACTGGAAAAGAAAATCAGCAAGGTGATGCGTAAAATCGCACTGGAAATTGCCAGCGATGAGTTTACCGGCACACATGAGCTGAAGCCGAAAGATATCGAGAAGTTCCTCGGAGCACAGGAATATTCCCGCGACAAATACCAGGGCAACGAATATGCCGGCGTAGTGACGGGACTGGCCTGGACGGCCGTAGGCGGTGAGATTCTGTTCGTAGAAACCAGCCTGAGCCGTGGAAAGGGACAGCTGACCCTGACCGGTAACCTGGGCTCGGTAATGAAGGAATCGGCCATGCTGGCACTGGAGTACCTGAAAGCACATAGCCACCTGCTCGATTTGCCTGAAGGTATCTTCGACAACTGGAACATCCATATCCACGTACCGGAAGGAGCTATTCCGAAAGACGGACCTTCTGCCGGTATCACCATGGTTACTTCATTGGCTTCTGCGCTTACCCAGCGCAAGGTGAAAGCCAACCTGGCCATGACAGGTGAAATCACCCTTCGTGGAAAGGTGCTTCCCGTAGGCGGTATCCGGGAGAAAATCCTGGCGGCCAAACGTGCCGGCATCAAGGACATCATCCTGTGCGAGGAAAACCGCAAGGACATCAATGAAATCCAGCCGATGTACCTCACCGGAATGACTTTCCACTACGTGAAGGACATCAAGGAAGTACTCCGCCTGGCACTGACCGACGAGAAGGTGGCCGATGCCATCGACTTTACCATCAAAGAAGATAAAAACAAAGAAAACCCTGCACAATGAAATTTGAATTACAATATACGGACCCCAAATCGAACGCCCGCGCTGGTCTGATTACAACAGACCACGGGCAGATTGAGACCCCTATCTTCATGCCGGTGGGCACACTGGGTACGGTGAAAGGCGTGCATCTTCACGAACTGAAGAATGACATCAAGGCTCAGATTATCCTGGGAAACACGTACCACCTCTACCTGCGCCCCGGACTGGACATCATCGAGGGGACTGGCGGACTCCATAAGTTCAACGGATTCGACCGTCCGATGCTGACCGATAGCGGCGGCTTCCAGGTATTCTCTCTTTCCGGCATCCGTAAGTTGCGCGAAGAGGGCGTGGAGTTCCGCTCGCACATTGACGGCTCAAAGCATTTGTTCACTCCCGAACGGGTGATGGACATCGAGCGTACCATCGGTGCCGACATCATGATGGCTTTCGACGAGTGCGCCCCCGGAACTTCCGACTACAACTATGCCAAGAAGTCCATGGAACTGACTCACCGCTGGCTGGACAGATGTTGTGCCCGCTTCAACGAGACAGAGCCCAAGTACGGCTACAACCAGTCACTCTTCCCCATCGTGCAGGGATGCGTATATCCTGACTTGCGCCGCCAATCGGCCGAATACATCGCCTCGAAGAATGCCGACGGTAATGCCATCGGTGGACTGGCCGTGGGTGAACCTACCGAGAAGATGTACGAGATGATTGAGGTGGTCAACGAGATTCTGCCTAAGGACAAACCCCGCTACCTGATGGGTGTAGGTACTCCGGTCAACATCCTGGAAGGCATCGAACGCGGTGTGGACATGTTCGACTGCGTGATGCCGACCCGTAACGGACGAAACGGCATGCTCTTTACCAAAGACGGTATCATGAACATGCGCAACAAGAAATGGGAGAACGACTATTCGCCCATCGAAGCTGACGGAGCATCTTACGTAGACACGATGTACAGCCGTGCCTACCTGCGCCACCTGTTCCACGCACAGGAGCTGCTGGCCATGCAGATTGCCTCCATCCACAACCTGGCCTTCTACCTCTGGCTCGTAGGCGAAGCCCGCAAGCACATCATCGCCGGCGATTTCTCTACTTGGAAACCGGCCATGGTGAAACGTTTATCTACCCGATTGTAATTGTAGTTTACGACGATAAATATGAAACACAATGTGTTCCAGTTGTTCCGCTCCTACCTGCAAGCCGGAAAGGAACAACTGAAAAATTTAAAAGGAAACCCGTTCAAGAAGAAATGGTTGAAACGGCTGGACAGGTACATCATCGTGAAGTTCCTGGGCACCTACTTTTTTGCCATCGCCCTGATTATCTCCATCGCCGTGGTGTTCGACATCAATGAAAACATTGACGACTTCATCAACAACAAGGCGCCTATCAGTGCCATCATCTTCGACTATTACCTGAACTTCATTCCTTATTACACGAACCTCTTCAGTCCGTTGTTCGTATTCATTGCCGTGATTTTCTTCACGTCGAAGCTGGCAGAGAACTCCGAGATTATCGCCATGTTCTCCACCGGAATGAGTTTCAAGCGCCTGATGGTGCCCTACATGATTTCGGCCGCCATCATCGCACTGGTCACCTACGTGCTGAGTACCGAGGTGATTCCTACCGGTAGCGTCACCCGACTGAAGTTTGAGCAAGTGTACAAGAACAAGAAGCGGGCAGACTACGTGCGCAATATCCAGCTGGAGGTAGATACAGGTGTCATTGCCTACATGGAGCGCTACGAAGACTACAACAAGACGGCTTACCGCTTCTCGCTCGACAAGTTTGAAGACCACAAGCTGGTATCGCACCTCACGGCCCGCCGTATTACGTACGACACCACCACCGTGCACCGCTGGATTATCAAGGACTACATGATCCGTGAGATGAAGGGCATGCGTGAGACCATCACCCGGGGCGACCGTCTGGACTCCATCATCAACATGGAGCCGCAGGACTTCCTCATCACGCGCGGCCAGCAGGAAACGATGACCAGTCCCCAGCTACGGGAGTACATCGACAAGCAGAAGCAACGAGGCTTCGCCAACATCAAGGTGTTCGAAGTGGAATACTACCGGCGCATCGCCACCTCGTTTGCGGCCTTTATCCTGACGGTCATCGGGCTCTCGCTTTCGTCACAAAAACGGAAAGGAGGTATGGGACTTCACCTGGGAATCGGTATCGCACTGAGTTTCTCCTACATCCTGTTCCAAACCATCTCGTCTACCTTCGCCATCAACGGAAACGCGCATCCGAATCTGGCCGTGTGGATTCCGAACATCCTGTATCTGTTCATTGCGATTTATCTCTACCGCAAGGCACCGAAATAAAAAGAAAATCTCCTCACAAATCACCACGAAACATGGGTTTGTGAGGAGATTCTACTTTCGCATAACGCCTTTTTACTTATCAATCTGACTCTCGGTAAACGGGTCGGCACGATGCCCCATAAGGTCTATTTGTGAATATTCCTTGTCAAATTCCTCCATCTCGTAAGCCGTAAGCCGCACATGAGCCGCCCCCAGGAAATCATCGAGGTGGTTCGGATTCGTTGTGCCGGGGATAGGAGCAATCCATGACTTACGCGAAAGCATCCACACCAAGGCAAACTGGGCAGGAGTAATATTCTTTCGCTCTGCCCATTTACGCACAAGTGACACAAGCGGCATATTATGCTTCAAGGCTTCAGGCGTGAATTGCGGCAATGTGGCCCGCCTATCAGGTTTCTCAAAACGGCTTTTCTCATGAATCACTCCCGTAAGAAAGGCCCGCCCCAACGGACAATATGGAACGAAACCAATGCCCAGTTCTTCCAGCGTAGGGAATATTTTGGTCTCCGGTTCGCGCCACCAGATGGCATACTCGCTCTGTACGGCCGAAAGCGGACAAACGGCATGTGCCCGACGAATAGAACGCGCACTGGCTTCCGACAATCCCCAGTGCAAGACTTTTCCTTCCTGCATCAGCTTCTTTACCGTGTCTGCTACCTCCTCCATCGGCACCTTCGGGTCTACTCGGTGCTGATAAAGTAAGTCTATGTGATCCGTACGCAAGCGCCGCAATGAACCTTCCACTGCCCGACGAATATGGTCAGGACGACTATTCAAGGCCGTGGGCTGTTTCTCTTCCACCCCGAAACCAAACTTCGTACCGATTTTTACTTTGTTACGAAAAGGAGCAAGTGCCTCGCCTACCCACTCCTCACTGGTATAAGGGCCGTACACCTCTGCCGTATCGAAAAAAGTAACTCCCTGATCATAAGCCCGACGAATCAAGGCAATCATATCCTTCTTTTCATATCGTCCGCCATAGTAGCCTACCATGGGAAGGCATCCCAGCCCGATAGCCGATACATCCAGTCCGCCCAAATTGCGATGTTCCATATCTCCTCGTACAGACTGATCCTTACTATCCGATGACTGGGAGAAAACCTTCGATACACCGGTCCATGCACATACCGCAGAAAAGGCGGCTACAGACGACATCTTCAAAAAATTTCTTCTATCCATAATCTGAATTTTTTTACGAGCCGCTACGGCTCAACAACCCTCGTAATATTTCCATTTCGTTATCCGTGAGGCGGAAAGGAAAGCTCTCCTTTTCAGGCGCGGAAGTCCCGGTTTCCTGCGCTAAAAAACATTGCATCACTCTTTCCGTAGTCGTGCGATAACGGTCGGCCATGAAGCAGACCACTTCATCCTCGTATAAATTGGCGGGAATGTCTATTGGTTTATCCATCTTTCTTGCTTTCTTGATACGGCAAAATTACCCCTGCACGGGCAGAAGAGCGTAACAATACCACGGAAGGTCGTACCGTTTTTACGGATTTTGCCTGCTCACGTGCGGCCAATTGGCTGAGATAATGTATTTTTGTGAAGGGACATCCCGACGAGAACAAAAGAATGGTTATGAGCAAGATTTTGAAAATAAGGAATGTAGGCGACTATAGCCAGTGGGTGGGACACACGGACACGCATCCGCTGGTCAGCGTCATTGACTATGCAGAAGTGTCTCCCGTGCGCCATTGCCTGAACAACTATAGCGTGTATGGCATCTTCTTTCACGACGAGGCGAACATCGACCTGGCCTACGGTTGCGGAAAATACGACTACAAGGAAGGAACCGTCATTTGTGTAGCTCCCGGACAGATAGGAGGAAAGGAAGACAACGGCGAGCTGGTCAACCTGACGGGATGGGCCTTGCTCTTCCATCCCGATTTGTTGCAGGGCACGGCACTGGAGAAGCACATCAGGGAGTATTCATTTTTCGACTACCGCGTGAATGAAGCCCTGCACATGACCGACGAGGAACACGACATCCTTGTGTCGCTGATGCGCCAGATAAAAGATGAGCTACAGAAAAAGCACGACGCGCTTCAGGATGCCATCCTCGTGGGCTACATCGAACTGATGCTGAACTTCTGCCAGCGTTTCTACAACCGCCAGTTCATCACCCGCAAGCTGGTCAATTCGGACATGCTCATGAAGTTCGACCAGCTCCTGCGCGATTACTACGAAGAGAAAATCCAGCTTACCTCGGGCATGCCCACCGTGCAATACTGTGCCGACAAGCTATGCATGTCGGACAACTATTTCGGCGACCTTATCAAGAAGATGACCGGAGACACGGCCAGCAACTACATCCGCCAGGACCTCATCCAGCGGGTGAAGAACGAACTCGCCAGCGGGGCAAACATCTCGCAGGTGGCCTACGAATTAGGCTTTGAATACCCCCAGCACCTGAGCCGCATGTTCAAGAAATTCTGCGGATATACTCCGACCGACTACCTCAGACAGATACAGAAAAAGCCCGGTTGCTGACTGTTTCGGCAACCGGGCTTTCCCGTCTCTGTGCGATACCGCACCACGCATCACTTCAGGTACGTCTGGAAGAAGTGCGTAATCTTGTCAAAAGGAATCACATCCAGCCGGTCGTACAGGTCGACGTGATTGGCTCCCGGAATAATCAGCAACTCCTTGTTGTCGCCCTTCAGCTTCTTGAAGGCATCTTCGCTAAAGTAGCGCGAATGGGCTTTCTCTCCGTGAATCATGAGCACGGCACTACGTATCTCGTCGCTATACGACAGGATGGGCATGTTCATGAACGACAAGGAGGAAGTCTTGTTCCACCCGTTGTTGGAGTTCAGCGAACGCTTGTGATAGCCGCGCGGTGTCTTGTAATATCCGTAATAGTCTTTCACAAACTGGGGAGCATCGTCGGGAAGCGGGTCTACTACCCCACCGGCCAGCGCATACGTGCCCTTGCGGTAGTCTTCCGTACGCTGGGCGTTGAGCTGCTTGCGAAGCTCATAGCGCGCATCGGCATCCATGGCATCGAAATAGCCGTTGGCATTCACCCGGCTCATATCGTACATCGTAGCGGTGACGGTAGCCTTGATGCGCGTGTCGATGGCCGCCGCATTCAGTGCCATGCCTCCCCATCCGCAGATGCCCAGTATGCCGATACGGTCGGCATCTACCTGCTCACAAGTAGAAAGGAAGTCCACCGCCGCACAGAAGTCCTCCGTGTTGATGTCCGGAGACGCCACATAGCGGGGTTCGCCCCCACTCTCACCGGTATACGAGGGGTCGAAGGCAATAGTCAGGAATCCGCGTTCGGCCAGTGTCATGGCATACAGGCCCGACGATTGTTCCTTCACCGCTCCGAAAGGCCCGCTTACGGCAATGGCCGGAAGTTTTCCTTCGGCCTGCTTGGGCACGTACATGTCGGCCGCCAGCGTAATGCCATAACGGTTGGTAAAAGTCACTTTCCGGTGGTTCACCTTGTTGCTCAACGGGAACACCTTGTCCCATTCGTGTGTCAAATTCAAACTCTTTTCCATCTTCATCTCCGATTTTAAACCGTCCGTTGTGGCAAGCAGGCTGCCCGTAGTCAGAAGCCAGGCCGCCGATGCCGCGCACAACGTCTTCCACAATATATCCATATAGTTATCACTCTATTATTCTACGAAGGCAAAAATAACACAAAAACCCCACAGAGACATTTCCGTGAGGCTCAAATATCGTTTCTGAAAAGTTCAAATGCACGAGGGAGCGGCCAGTGCCGTGGGCGGAATGCCATAGCGTTTCTTGAAGGCCGTAGAGAAATGCGAAGGGTTCTTGAAGCCCACCTCCGCATAGACGTCGACCACCTTCCGCCGTTCTTCCTTCAGCAGGTGATAGGCCACTTCCAGGCGCTTACGAATCAGCCATTTCTCGGGTGTCAGCTCGCTCACCTTCTTGAAGTCGCGCTTGAAGGTGGCCAGGCTACGGCCCGTGTAATGCGCCAGCTCCTCCAGAGTGAACTCGTACATATAGTTCTCGTTCATGAAGTCAAGAATGTCCATCTTCCACGGTGTGCTGAAGTCGAACAACGCGGTCATGAAACGCTTGTCGGTATGAAGCAGGGCCAGCAATCCTTCCTGCAACTTCAGGTGCATCACGTCGTCCTGCGGTTTCACTTCCGGATTGAAGTAAGGAGTCATCGAAGCAAACAGGCTCTCAATCTCGGCCGAAGGTGGGAGCTTCATCACGCCGGGCACGAACTTCTCTACGGGCTCTACCGTGTCCGTGTGGCGGGCATACTTTCCGTACATCTCCCGAAGGAAGGAGCGGGTGAAGCACATGTAAATTCCGCAATACTGCTCTTCGCCCGAGGCTTTCTTGTACATGGACACACGATGATCGCGCGGAATGAACACGCACTCTCCTTTTCCCACGTGTATCTGCCGGTGCCCGTCGTCGAGTACCATCTCGCCCGACAGGACATAATTCATGGCGTATTCCCTGGAACGGTGCACGCACGCATCGGCATCGTCATAGAAAAAGCTGAAGAACACATTCTGGTAATTGAATATGACTTTCATGGGGTTATGGCGTGAGGTTGTAGGTTCTGTTGTCATCTCTCTTCTCGTTTTTTGTGAATGGGGTATGCACAAAGATACAAATAAAAACGTCGCGGTTATCATCACGGCGGGGCAAAACAAAAACTCCTTTGCGGGCATCGTTCCGGCCACGCAAAGGAGTTTCTTTCTTCAGGGTTCCCAAGGTCTGCAAACCACTCGCCTCAGACGGGCAGTCCGTATACCTTATTATATATTAGTAACCCAGTTCTTTTTCAAGAGCGTTGTATTTTTCCTTGTCAAGCTTCCAGTAGATGTTCAACAGGTACTGGCCCCACAACTGACGGTTGTCTGGTTTAGCTTCTTTTGCTTTTTCGTAGAAAGGAAGTGCTTTTTCGTACAGTTCCTTAATCTTGGCTTCGTTAGCAGCATACTTCGGATCGTCCATAGAAAGCTTAGAGTTTTCTTCTACGATTTCCTGAGCCGGGAAGAATGAGCAATCACCAATCTTAGAATAAGCTTCAGCTACGAAATCCTTACCTTCTGCAATAATCTGGTTGAATGTAGCGATGGCACCATCGTAGTCTTTCTTTTCATACTGAAGCACACCCTTCACGTACATGAAGTACGGAGTAGAGTTCTTAGCCAGTACGGCATCCATCTGAGCCAGACCTTCGTCAATCTTACCTTTCTGAATGTAGTAGTCCATCAGGTTACCGATGAAGTATTCCTGTGACGGGAATTTTTCTACACCTTCCTGGATAGTAGTCAACCATTTTGCTGAGTCAGGAGTTTCACCTTTTCCGTAAGCTTCTGCCAGGCACATCAATGAACGGTAACCTTCTTCTTTGTGTTCCTTACCGATAGTAGCGTATTTGATTACAGCTGCATTGTCTTTCAATGAGTTAGCGGCAAGAGCGGCATAGTTGGCAATCAACGGAGTCAATGTGTCGTTCTTCACAGCATCTTCGTCAGCGAACAACGGGTTCTGCGGAGCGTCTACATACAAACCGAAGAACTTCAAAGCGTTGGCATAGTTACCTGCATTGTAAGCGTCAGAACCGGCGTTAGTCAACTGAGGACGTACGGTAGCCAATGTCTTAGCCAGTTTCTTTCTCAGTTTCGGTTTCTTCAGTTCACCGCTCTTTACCTTAGCCTGTTCTACTTCGTCACATTTTGTGTAGTATTCGAACATTTTAGCCAAGCTGTTATACAATTTAGCAGTATCAGCCTGACCACCCGGCAAATACAATTTCATGTTTTCGTCGTCATAGATAGACTTCTGGAAATCACCAGCCAGCTTCCATGTTTCAGGATCATTGGCAGTAGAAGGATCTGTCAAAGCAGGTTCGATGATTTGTGCTGCCTTCACGGGATCGCTCTTGGCAGATTTAGCTTCCTTTACCACGCTTTCCTGAGCAGAAACAGCGCATGCGGTAAAGAACAAAGCGGCTGAGAATAATACTTTTTTCATAAGGTTTAAATTTAGTAATACAAATATTCAAGTTAGTTTTTGTCCGGATTATTCATTCGGTTCGTCCGTAACAGGCTGAATGGTTTCTCCGTCGGCGGGCTGAATGTCCGTTGCCGGAGTTGCTTCGTCCTGCACTTCCTCTTCTTCGTTTTCAGAAGCTACCTTACATACGGAACCAATCTGGTCGTTGCGCTTTTCAAGGTCAATCAGGCGCACACCCTGTGTGGCACGTCCCATGATGCGCACATCGGCCACCTTCAGACGGATGGTGATGCCCGACTTGTTGATAATCATCAGGTCGTTTTCATCGGTTACCGACTTGATAGCTACCAGGCTTCCGGTCTTATCCGTAATGTTCAGTGTCTTCACACCCTTTCCGCCACGGTTGGTCTTGCGGTAGTCTTCAATGTCCGAACGCTTACCGTAACCGTTTTCAGATACCACCATGATGGTTTCTGTTTCAGGGTCTTTGATACAAATCATTCCAATTACTTCATCCTGACCGTCTTCATCGAGTGTGATACCGCGTACACCGGTAGCTGTACGTCCCATTTCGCGTACCGCGCTTTCATGGAAACGGATGGCACGACCGTTGCGGTTGGCAATCACGATTTCATTGTTTCCGTTAGTCATACGTACTTCAATCACACGGTCATCTTCGCGGATAGTGATGGCGTTCACACCATTCTG
>OLIT01003315.1_pt1 | contig 10106 bp, 7 predicted proteins | sample 1601341 | NCBI WGS metagenome assembly OLIT01 (sample SAMEA2452121, study PRJEB22498) | human gut metagenome | biome: human feces; feature: human gut; material: feces | place: Australia | collected 2012
AGTGACTGTGGAGAAGTTTGCGTATCAGTTGGCTTTCAACCTGATTCCGCAAGTGGACGTATTTACAGAAAACGGTTACACGAAGGAAGAGATGAAGATGTTCAATGAGACACGTAAAATCATGCACTCCGACATCAAGGTTAGTGCTACTTGCGTACGTGTTCCTGCATTACGTGCTCACTCTGAAAGTATTTGGCTGGAAACAGAACGTCCTATCTCTATTGAAGAAGCCCGTGAAGCATTCGCCAAAGGTGAAGGACTGGTTCTTCAGGACAATCCTGCCGAGAAAGAATATCCGATGCCGCTCTTCCTCGCAGGAAAAGACCCTGTATATGTAGGTCGTATCCGCAAAGATCTAACCAACGAAAACGGACTGACTTTCTGGGTTGTAGGCGACCAAATCAAGAAAGGCGCCGCATTGAATGCCGTTCAGATTGCCGAGTATCTGATTAAAGTAAAAAATGTATAAGCTATCAGCCCGGTGATACTATCTGGGTATTTATAGATAAGCCCAATCAATGAACCGGCTTGCAACGCGATATGAATCGCAATGCAAGCCGGTTTTTAGTTCTAGACCTTGCTATGGAGACCTAAAAAGGAGTACTTAGCATAATATGTAACAAATGATTTATTGATGTTCCATTACAATATCAATTGCGTATCCATAGCTTTTCCCAGCAAACTGACCGCCATTTTCAATCTTATTATCAAAAACGCCATACATAAACCCATCGACTTTATAACCTTTCCACGTTCCATCGTCTTTAAATTCAAAGATTGGCAATCCATCTTTTGTAAACAGCAAATCAGCAACATATGTGATACTTTCTCCCCAATTCAGTACATTTTTCTCTTTATCATACGCGCAAAGATAAATGTAATTAGGAGAAATAAGTCCCAAATATTGATTGCCAAAATTGATAATCAAACGTCCATCAATCAATGTGGCTTTGAAAGGTATACCATTATTGAGTGGGACATCTTTTGCCATTAAATCATATACTCCTTTCTCATCAGTTGCCGTAAAGGTACAACTACCCGAATAACGCTTACCATCATTACGAGTATGCATCATAGTATACACGCCGGACAATCCCTTTTGGTTACAAACAACTGACCACTCATTTTTCCCACTTTTCACTGTCAGTGTTCCTTCTCTATAATCAGTCCCATCCATCATAGGAGCAATCGTCACATGAAGCTGGTCTTCTTTCAGTTTATACGTCAGCCAATCTGCTGTAGATTGAATAGTATATTCACGTCGAGTGCGCAATGTGAAAACAGCCTCTCCTCCTTGCATCAGAAACTCTTTCGTTCCCGCGACATCACAAATGAATGTATCCCCCATTTGGGTAACAGGAACTTGTAACGTCTCTCCATCAGATTGAACAGACACCATTGTCGTACGGCTCGATATAGAAGTATTAACTTCTACTTCTAAAGAGATTTCCCGATCGGTCACACTCGTTATTTTACACCAAGTGACATCCGAAATAGCACTAATTTGTGCGCTACCTGCCAACGTAATAGTACCCTTACCACCATCAGCCATAAACTTGACATCAGAACTTACCACCTGCAATACGCTACCCATCGTATCTTTATCGTCACTACAACCTGTAGTCAACAAACATAATGTACAAAATAATATAGAATATATTTTTCTCATTATCATTCCTTTTTTATTCATGTTTAACAAGAGTGATATATGCAAAACGTGACTCTGCATACGCCTTATATTCACCGGCCTTGCTCCAAAGAATCATACCACGAGTTACAAAATCAGCTTTTCTTCCGTCGTCTACAAATTCATATTCATTACTAGATCCCTCTTTCAGTTTACCATACATACCATTCACAAAATCAGTTCCTCCATACGTCAGGCTCCCGGGATTCACCATCCAAATGCTCAAATAAGCTTCACTACCGTCCGTTAACTTCTGATTCAGGAGCTCCATACGCCGTTCAGCTTTATTATAAATCATAGTCAGATCAATAGGCAACATACCTTTAATAGTATAACTCTTCATATCCTCTTTCTTCACTAATTCGATTTCAATAGACAGAATAGAAGTGTTCTCTCCACGCCGGTACTTCATCGTATACTTGCCCAAATATTGTGCATATATGATATATTCCGGATCATAATCTACTTTTAACACAACATCCGGAGCATTTTCGGCTGTCAATGTTTCATTCGCAGCCGACCAAGTAAAGCGATATAACTCTTTCCCGCCAGCCTCCACCGGAAGATAAAGCTGTATTCCTGTTGCTGTCGGCATAAAAGAAGAAGCAGTTTGTTGTCCGTCATACATCACATTAAAAGTATGAGAATCTGTATAAAGCAGTGCCAATTCCTTCCCATTCAACATACCACTGAATCCTAATACTCCTTCTAAACTATTCATTTCTTCATCTACTTTGATAGCTGCAGTCAGATAAGGAGTAGCATCTTCGGTCAAACGAGTCATTTTAATTATATTCTTCGTCTTCTTCCCACGCAGAATAATCTCATTTTCAGTGTGTGAACGCAAAAGGAACTCATAATCTCCCTCATATCCTTTGCCTGTTCCTGCCCCTCCAGAAATATCCGGATCAGAGAAATAATGGAATAGTTTATTATAACTATCAAAATTGAGAGTCGGTCCCATATCTTTCTTGACAGAGAAAAGACTTTCTTCCATTTCATCGGATTTCCCAAAAGCATCTGTAGAAATCATCACTTTATTACCTTCACTAAACTTCATAACATAATTGAAACCACCATATACTTGTGAAGAATGTGGGTAATATTCCATCAACCATCCATATTCAGAGCTTACCAATAAATCATGATACTCTTGTACAACCTCTTCCACCCGTTGGGCAACAGGCTTATCATACACATCATCTACATCTTGTACACACGAAGAGCAGATAGTGGCAAATACCAATAAAATATAAATTATTTTTTTCATATTTCAGCGTTTGTTTTAATAAATATGATCTAAATCAAGTTCACCAATCTCATTGCTACGACGGGCAATTACTTCACGCAGCAAATCAAGATCTACCTTCCAGGAATCCTTCATATATTTTTTCACCATTGTCAGCTTTTGAGTTATGATTGGCTGCCCTTTTTCTCCTGCCAAATCCATGACTTCATCCCACTGTTCTACCGGATAAGTCAGGTAACAGGCAGTTACTTCAGCGATATCTTCACTCGGCTTACTACCTGCATAGGGTGTAACAAATCCTAAAGGAGCAACTTCCGGCAATTTTCGATTCTGCCATCCGGTAGGTGTATAATTACCGGCACTAATCTTGTCATAGTCTACCGGATAATTCTTTTTCTGATGGAGAATATGGGCAAACTCATGATGCATCACCTTAAAATAATACTCATTCATACGGTCGATATTCGTCAAGTCAAGCCAGTTCCCCATATATAGAGTTACCTTTAATCCACCTTCAGCAGTTCCCAAAGTTATCGTTCCTTTATCCCATGATGCAGAACCTATGACATGAATCACTTTGGGTGCACAAGCACGCGTAAAATCAACTCCACCTACTTCGTCATAAGCTTCCAACCAACAGTGTTTCACTATCTTCGCCAACTTCACACTCAGCCAAAAATCTGCAGGAACAAGATTATGACTATAATCAGATTCAATATGCTCCATCCGGTACTTGAAATCAATATTATAAGGATTTATATAATTTTCAAGCAACCAGCGATCAAACTCGCTCCGTTCCTGCTCCGATACATCAAAAATACTTTGATCTTCCAAGTCGTCATTTTGGCAAGCAAAGAAGCTGCCTGTCATCAAAATACAAATTAAATATATATACCAATTTCTCATAATAAATTCTTTTTTATCAAACATTGAACTATCTTGGATTACTCTGCATACCAGCCTCAACAACAGATGCCGGAATTTGAACAGCTTTACGAAGATCATGCGCTTTCAACACAATAGGTGACTCATTCTCTAAATTATGAGAAATCTCAATGCCGAAACGCTTAATATCCTGCCACCTTTCCCCTTCATGCACTGTTTCAATACGACGGGCATGAATAACCGCTTTCAGTAAATTAGTCTGCATACCTGCTTCCAAGGCAAACTTGGGGTCAAGCGGCTTACCGTTAGTTGTGGGATCCACTGTTTCATAGAAAAGATTCAATTCTTCTTTATCCGGTATCTTAGTAGCTGCTTTGATACGATACCAATACTGCAAATCAGCTACAGCCTTGTCATATTGTCCGGAAAGCACATAAGCTTCGGCACGATTCAACAGCGTCTTATCTGTAGTGAAAGCAAACGCAACCTGACGCCCATAATAGCTGCCTGTAATGGCATTAGCTATTTCTTTAAACTGGTCCATTTTGGGGACAAAAATAGACTGGTCACCATACCCTAAGACAGTCTTATATACCTCTAAAGTCCCATAAGGACCTTTGGACCAAATAGTCTGTTTTTCGCATACCTCACGACTATGCCCATAACGGTAGGCAGATTTATAATTATTTCCCCACCACGATAGAGTTTGTTGCAGCATCAGATTGGCAGGTTCATCCTTGTCAATATATGCCAATGTATACTCCATAGAACTAGGGAATTGGGCATAGCCACCCATGTTTCTCAATACAGACGACGGATCTTCACCGATAGCTTCGGTAGCATAACGGATCACTTTATCAAATTTGTTATAAAACAAATTGAACTGTGCAGCAAAAGCATAGGCGGCATTATGATTGAAATGATACTGAGGGACATCATAGGCTTCGGAACTTATCAATGGCAATCCCGCTTCAATATCTTTATCAATCATTGCATAAGTTTCCGCCAATGTGCCACGTTCGTAATGTACACCTACGGTTGTTTCGGGAGCTGTGATATATGGAATTCCCAAGTCAGTATCCGCCTCGTCACCATAAGCCATGCAGAATATTTTAGCCAAAATGAAATGTCCGTACGCCCGACATATCAGGGCTTCCCCTTTATACGGTTGTGCATCTTCCGGATCACCCAATTCCTCAATAGCTTGTAAGGCCTGATTGGCAGCAGCAATGGCACCATAGCATCCATCCCACAAATATCTTGGTGTATCCTGATTAATATCAGTCATTTCCTCCCAATAATAAGCCTGCATCAGTATGTTGGAAGGAAAACCATATTTCTCACCATTGTCCATACGGTTGTCCGACATAAATTCTTCCATTTGTATGGACGAGGCTGTGGGATAAGCAGACATCAGCAAATCTTTCACTTTTCTCACAGAATTCAATTCCGTACGTTGGTCGGGCATGGTATCCAAATAACTTTCACATGAAGTAATCATGCACGTCAATGCGAGTGCCAGCAATAATATTATTTTATTTCTTGTTTTCATACGCTTTCAACTATTTAAAATCCAACTTTCAATGTCAAAGTAAACTGTTTGGGCACAGGAGCCGACACACCACCGGAACGGAAGAACTCGGGGTCTTGTCCATTCAATTTCGAATCGGCATAAAGCAAGGCAAGATTCGTTCCCTGTATCTTTAGCCCAATAGTACTTATAGGAGTGGATTTCAGCCATGTTTTTGGGAAATCGTAAGAAAGGGATATCTCTTTCAGGCGGACAAAGGCACCATTGGCAATACGTGCAGTAGAATAGTTATACGAGTTGTAAGCAATGCTTAGATTAGCATACTGGTTTCGTTCAAAAGAACTGGCCAGTACTGGAATATCCGTCACATTCTCATCACCAGGAAGTACCCAACGATTTTTGAAATCTTTCGGAGTAGCATCCAAGTCACTATATGAAGAACGGAACATTGGGTCCAAACGTACCTTGTTACCACCCGAATAAGTCACGAACACATTAAGACGAAAATTCTTATAAGTGAAAACGTTGCCGATACTTCCCGTTATAGTCGGGTCAGTAGGGCCCTCATATTTAAGGAAATCCACATTGGTCGATTGCTGAAGATTCAGGCTGCCATAGTTCGCTTTTGTTACAGTTTGCCCGTTAAAACTGAATATCGGAAAACCGTCAGAATCCAAGCCCTCGAACGGAATGGAAAACAAACCGCGCACCGGATAACCTTCACGAGCGAAGCCGACACCGGAAATCAAGTCAAATACACGCGAACGTGATTTGAAATCGGTCACTTCTGTCTCATTGTATCCGAAAATAAAGTCGGTAGACCAACTAAAGTTGCGGCTTTCAATATTACGGGTAGAAAGTGTAAATTCAAAACCATGAGACTTCATAGAAGCCACATTTGCCATACGTTCTACCGTTCCACCAACTCCCTCGGTCGTGATTGCACCAATCAAGTCATAATTATCACGTTTGTACCATGCAGCTTCAAAGTTTATACGATTATCAAGAAAACCCATATCCAAACCGACATTCAATTCATGCTTTTTTTCATAAGTCAAGTCACTATTTTCAGGGTCTACAATCTTCAATCCCGATTCAGAGACACCTGCCGACGGACGCCAAGGAGTATAACTATTAATAATAATCTTAGAATTGGACACGTTACTCGGCCCTACATCTGCTGTTAAGCTATAAGATGCTTTCAACGTGAAGTGAGATAAGGCTGGTTCTAATTTCTTAAAGAATTCTTCTTCATGCATATTCCATGCACCGGCAATATTCCAGGTAGGCAACCAACGGGCAGCACGGGACTTACCTAAACGGTTGGAACCTTCATAACGGCCTGTACCTGTAAGAATATACCGTCCCTTATAAGAATAAGTAGCAGTTCCAAAGAAAGCGACATTACGTTTCTTACTATTCGTAAGATCATAATAGTTTGTATTACCTTCGCGAAGTTTTTTGAAAGCAAGGTAATCAAAGAAAGGAATCTCACCGTTGTCATATTGCATACCCCACCCATCAAAACTGTTTGACGTACGATTCTGAGCGTTTGACTCCATACCTGCATAAACATTGATAATATGAGTATCATTAAATATATCATTATAAGAAGCGGCAGCACGAAAGTCATAGCTCAACATCTTATATTGTGCTGTATTATAAAAACCTCCCTTAGGCAAAATAGATACCGGAAGCGCATAGGGATCATCCGGATTCTTATATAGCCACGAATTACGGCTGATAATCGTACCATCCCCCATAGCCCGATATGCTAATGCCTGATTTGAATTTTCGCGTATTTTGTGTTCTTGTGATGTGGCGGAATACTTCAAGGCTCCTAAAGCGCTCAATTCAAGTTTATGAAAAAGTTTCCATTTCAATTCAGCCTGAAACTTCAAATCAATAACATCCAAAGAGATATTATTAGCGTTCAATTCATTGAAAATATTAAAATCAGAATAATTGCGCATATAATACTCGTTGGGATCGAGCGTCCTGGAAGTATTCAAAGCATAACTATACGGATTTATATCAAATCCACGGCTCACCGTGCCGGAAGCTGCGTCAGAACTCTGTCCCAGTGTTCCCGGAGCTTTTTGCTGACGATAAGACGCATTGGCTATCACGTTAAGAGACAAATCTTTGACTATTTTATAGCTATTGTTTAAGTTAGCCGTGTATCGTTGTACTTTATTCTGCAACATCCATCCCGGATCAACCATCGCGCTGACAGAAACATAAGAAGTGGATTTTTCTGTACCGGTAGCATAACTGATGGAGTGATTCATCATAACAGCATTACTGAAGAGCAAATCGAACCAATCTGTATTTCTATATTCGGCTTCGCGCAGATATGCATTCTGTGCTTCAGGGGTTTGGACCAATCCATACATTCCATTGGTTTTATCATACCAATTATTTAGCTGATACATTTTACCATACACGCCACTATTAGAAGCACGATACACGCTGGCAAAGTTCAAATCACCCTTATCACGCATTTCCTTATAAATGCCCATTTGATCTTGGGAATTCATCAGGTTAAAATTACGGTAAGACGGCTTCATGCGCATAGTAAACTCACCTGTATAACTCAACCTGCTCGTACCTGCCTTACCCTGCTTGGTGGTAACAACAATCACACCTGACATTGCACGTGCGCCATAAATAGAAGTGGCCGAACCGTCTTTCAAAATCTGGAAACTTTCGATGTCATCCGCATTCAGTCCTGCAATAGCAGAACTAATCAAAGTAACAGCATCTCCTGAAGACAATTGATCGGCGCTGACTTCCACAACATCATCCATAATAACGCCATCCACTACCCACAACGGTTTGGAATTACCATAAATAGATGTAGCACCACGAACCCTAATCTTAGGAGCCGTACCGAAAGTTCCCGATACGTTTTGAACCGACACACCGGCAGATCTTCCTTCCAGTCCACGACTAATATCAGGCAGACCATCCAGCTTTACACTTGCTGCTGTCAAACGGTCGGCTGCACCGGTAAAAAGTCGTTTATCCACTTTCGTCATACCCGTTACAACCACTTCCTGCAAAATTTCTGAATCTGATTTTAAAACAATCTTCATGACACCCGGCTTAATGGGGATTTCTTCCGTCTTCATCCCGATATAGCTGATTTTCAAAGTTCTTACAGAACTTAATATTAAAGACTATTTATTCTACAAAATTGGGAATATTTGTCAATATAATCCTCCGATATCAAGAATTAAAAAACATAAGTACTCTTTCCCCCATTAAATAACGGTATACCTTATTAATAATAACACTATATTATCAAACATAGAATATATACTTTCTTTAAAAACGGCATTCATTCACACCTTTCAAATTACCTCGCAAATAAATTGATATTTTTTTTGTTATTTTGTTTTGATTTTAATAAAATCTGCTTATTTTTGCAAAAAGCATACAAGCAAATAAACAACTATTATATTAACCAAATATCTAGGGAGCGTATGAAAAGAAGATTTGTGTTGTTATTGGCCTGCTTATTGGCAGGAATCGGTCTGGCGATTGCCCAAACACCTAAAACAATCACAGGTATTGTCATTTCGGAAGAGGACAACCAGCCTGTTGTAGGGGCATCTGTACTAGTGAAAGGCACGTCGATAGGAACTACCACCAACATGGACGGAAAGTTTACTATCAGCAATGTACCAAGTTCTGTAAGAACTTAATCAGCCTCCAATACCTTCACACAACAAATATATACTAAAACTTTTGTTTCAGATTAGCCACTACACCGCAGATTATTTCTACTAAAAGATGATGGGAATTCCCATATAGTTACAGTGCTCCTCACTTTTTAATCATTTTCAGCCTTTAAACTAAATACTAATATGCTACCGAGAAGCAGGCAGATGTTTTGAGGGCATATTCCGTCATATATTTATTCCATACATCAACCGTCATAATGGCAGCCTTATCTCAGGCAGTAACCCAATTATGAATCAGTGATAGTTAATGATCATATTAGCTACTTTTAAGGAACCGCTTCCCTATTGCCATATATTTCATTGCCCAATGAGTTTTCGTTTGACTTAAGTTGAACGAACGCTTAACTCAAGTTGAGCTTTCGCATGACTATAGTGGTACGTTTTTTGATATAATTTTGAGGATAAGTTATTGATTATCAGCGTATTCATTTAGTTGATTCCTCCAAATCCTACATACAGCCCTACATGGATAGGGTTAATACTGATTTCATTCTGAATGCAAATATAGATAATAAAATTTAATGTAAAAGGCTTATAATGAAGTTTTTTCGGGGGTAGGTACATTTATACGGAACTTACTATTCTATGTAGGGTACATTTGAGACTACAAAGGACATCCATGCATCCCATTTTTTTGGCACATGGATGTAGGTTACTAATTGGTTTTCAGTGATATACAAAGTAAGATGAAGTGGTGTGATGTAAATTCATGTAGGCTTGACTGGCACTTACTCATTTCGGGGATTGCTGGACTTTATAGGCAGGCCGGATTTGATGGTGGCTCCAACGGCTGACATTGACGCCCGGTTGGATACGAACCTGTTGTTTCCGCTGGAAGAAGGGGAAGAGATAGACGACACGTTGGACGTGACCGAACTACCGGACTTTTACCGGAGATGCTTTACCCACCCTTACCTGAAATCCCGTGGATTCACCTTTGACGACTACGAGTACTTTCCGGTGGGAACGACAAGGGGGCTCAACTTCCGCTACGATGATTATGTC
>OLIT01003333.1_pt1 | contig 10057 bp, 6 predicted proteins | sample 1601341 | NCBI WGS metagenome assembly OLIT01 (sample SAMEA2452121, study PRJEB22498) | human gut metagenome | biome: human feces; feature: human gut; material: feces | place: Australia | collected 2012
CCGAGTGGCGCACGCAAATCATGGCTTACCGTCAGTATCAGGTTCCGGCGTGCGGTCAGCAGTTCACGATTACGATGGTCAGAGGCTTCTAGCCTCATCCGGTATGCCTGTCTTTGTCGGAAGTCACGATGTATAAAAATATAGAATACCATTATCAGCAGGATAGCGGCAATGGCAATAAAAAGGATGATGCGGAAAGACTCTTCTCTTAGTGTTGTCATTTGCCTTGCTTCATTGTCTGATTGGATAATGGCGGCCTGCTCAAACTCATAGATAAGCTCGTTTATCTGAGAGTTCAATTCCCTGCCTCGTTGTTGAAGGCTGTCCGAGTAGACAGACAGTTTATTCCAAGAGTCTGTATATTGTGCATGTATCTCTTTTTGCAGGGAATGAAGTTCTCCGGTGGTCCGTCGGGAAGCCGACGGTTGTTTCCGTTTCTCCCTTTGACGTGCGTAAGCAGATTTTTCTTCTGTCTTTTTGAACACTCCGAACAGACCGCCCCGTTTATTTTTTGTTGTTTCGGTCACGTCCGGTTGTTGTGCCGTTTGCGAGATGATGACGGGTATTCTCCGTTGAAGCAGACTGTCAGTACGTGAGAAACCTGAAAGGGTATTCATCACCCCGAGCAACAGTTTTTCCTTTTCCAGCAGCAGTGAAGAAACTCTGTCTATCCGTGTATGTTGCACGCCATCAGCCCGATAATACTGTTTCAATCCGTTCAAGGCATCGGCTGCCATTTCACGCTTTATCCGGTATTCGTCAAGTTGGTCATTGTCCCTCAACAGCAGAATATCATCAGAGAAAGAAAAGTCAAGCAATTTTTCAAAAGTCTGATTCATTACCTTCCTTCTCTGCTTGATAAGTTGTTCGCTACTGTTCAGTGTCTCCATTTTCCGATGTCCCAGCCATACAGAAAAAACAACAATACCCAATATGGCGAGCAACAAACCATATCCTGCAATAATTTTCATCCGGAGTAACGAAAACGAATCATTTATTTGTATTAATTTTATTTTCATCTGTTATAACATGATAATGAAGATAATCTCTGCACTTATACCTTGTTTCTGTAGACAATTATTTGATTAATAGTTGCCACTACCAGGTCTATTATCTGTGCAACTTTGTTTGCAAATATTATTCAACAAATCACTTATTTAGTAATTTTGCTAATTCGATATTATTCAAATCCTGCATTAGAAAATGGGTATTACCATAAATGCCGATTTTGGACAGTTCGATCAATGTTGCATTTCCCCTGTATTCATTTATTACCTCTATGAACTTTCAATCCATCTGAAAATGTACACACCAATTCTTATCTCCCAAATTTTAGAAAGGGGGCCTGGTTTATAATCTCCGAAATAAAAAAATAATAGAGATTTTCGTAGGCCGTTTGAATTGTTTCATCGGACTGGAGGTGTGTGTCTAACACATCCAGTCAAATCGTCGATGCAATCAGGCACTTCACCTATAGGGAATACAGACCTATCTGGCTCATAGAATACAAGTCTCTTAAACCCTGAATTTTGTATGGCAGACTTATAACCAGTAAATTCAGAAACTCCTTCAATGGTAAGAACGTGTGATATACTATCTTTAAAAAAATGACATTCCTTGAAATACATTCTCAATGGTACTCTTTATATGACTAACTGTCAACTATATTAACGAGGTAGCGGATTTTACTTCAACTTGTGGGTGTATTATCTCGAGCCATAAAAAACAAGAAGATAAAACATTTTTTCGGAGTTTGTCTATAGCGCGAGAGAGTAAATTTCTTGAACTTTGCACATTCATGCCAAGAAGTGCGGCCACCTCTTTGTGCGACAAGCCTCTCACGAAATGAAGATAAATAGCCATACGCTGATTGCCAGTGAGGAGTTTAAAGGCATTAACCAAATTCTTGCGGTTTTTGACTTGCTCATCGTCAAGACCTTCTATTTGTGAAATCACAACAATATCTTCTTCAAGAGCCATGAAAGGTAATTCTTCTAATGAACTATAAGGCTTTATAACTTTAAGACGGTCGAACATGATATTTTTAAGTGATATCAAGAGCCACGAACGTACATATTCAACATGGCGAAATGCCCCAGAATAACAAATAAGTTTTACAAACAAATCTTGAATACAATCTTTTACAAACTCAATATCAGCATAATACTTCATACCATAATTCAGCATAAGCAGGTAATGCCTGCGATAGAGCGTCTCTATCGCAGGCATATTTCTAAACAATGCCAAGTTGCTTAAATCGACATCGGAGAATTCATTTAAGTTGCGTTCAGTCATACTTGAAAAAATACAAAACTACGGATTATTATAGAGATAATCTGAAGAAAACATAAAAGCACCTGCCGTCCACCCCATGAATGGTGACATTTCATACTCACTTTTCACATCTATTGTGCCCGTAATCCCGTTATATTTTTCCCAAATGTTACCGGTTCTTTCGTAGATTGAATCTATGCTCTTAACATATTTTTCTGCTATTCTTTTAGCATCCGCCTTATAACCATACCGATCAAGACCTTTAACGGCTAATACATTGAAGCTTGCCCATGCATTCGGTGCATCCCACTGATAGGTGTAATGACGATTTGACGGTTCACATGCTACCACCCCATAAGGCATTTCTAACCGATGAAGGTTTGCTACAATAGATTTGGCTTCATTCTTGTTCAGTATACCAGCCCACATAAGATTGAAAACCGATGCTGAATAAACAGTCCCCATCTGAGTATTAACAAAATCGTAATCATAATATAGACCATCAGATGAATTTCTCATTAACTTACACATGAGTTTCTTGCGTGTAGCGGCCACTTTCGCCCACTTTTTACCGCCATCCAACGCTAACTCCTTATAGAATTTCTCAAAATTCTTTTCATACATATACAGGTTGGCATTGAGGTCCACGGGGTTGAAATCCTCACACCTGAAGTCAAATCGTGGATTGAAATCCCATCCGGATTCTGCCTCGGAAAGAAAATGAGAACCCTGACGAATGCGCTCACTATCGGGAATCTCCCACTTCAGATGAGGGAAACGAGTTATCATATAACCATAAAAATCGCTCAATTCCTTGTCACTTGCCGAATTACCGTGCCTGTTCAACCCGTTGGGAGAGATGCGTTTGGTCATCCAAAATTCATATTCTTTCTCAAGAATCGGCAGTGCTGTTGCAAGCCATCTCTTGTCATGCGTCACATTGTAAATGTCGGCCACCATCATACTCGCATAAGGAGGCTGCGAACGGTTGAACAGTCCCTTATCGGTGGCATTAGGCATATACCCAAGGTGATCAATCACATAGAGAATATTGTCTACATTATTTCTAGCCTGCACGGTATCGCCTATGGCAAGAAGTCCGAGATTGGTAAAATAGGTGTCCCAATAATACATATCTTGAAACATGCCTTGGACACACGGCACACTATAGGGATACGGAAGTCCGATCTTCCCAAGAGTATCTGCATGATTAATGCGGACTGAAAGAGGCATTTGTTCACGAATGAAATCTCGCACCCGTTGTCCACGCTTTTCACAGGCAGAGAGTGAGAACGTGCAGAAAGCAATCATGATGCCTATAAAACCGAATGTATACTTTTTCATATTACTGTTTTTATGGTATAAGAACCTGATTTGTATTTCTTGATATTTTCCGCATTTCTTTCCGGCCAGTTGCGCCATTGAAGAAATTCCTATCAAGCAGTTCAGGCATAAAAACAATATCTTTTTCATAAATGATATTTATTATTTAATGACTCCATATATAGCTTCCGCTATCTTCTTCATTCCTTCATCATCAGGATGGGCAATGATGAAATCTTTGGTTATAATGTATGGCTTTCCCTGTATGTCATAAAGAGTGTCTCCGGCTTTCGGTCGCGAATCATACAGACAGTCTATCCAGTCAATCGGAATAAAAGTGAGCCTGTGTATACGCGCAGCGTTGATGATAGCACGTTCCTTTTCCTCATCTCTCCAGAAACAACCGGTAATGACTACTTTATTTGCTTTCAGCTTGCAATATTCCACCAACCGAAGGATACCAAATTTAAATGCTTCCTTATCTTGTGCGTTTTCTCCCAAGCGAATGACAATCACATCCTTATCCGCCACATAATCACCAACCAATGAATCAATGTTACAATTCAGGTTACGTTCCCAATAAGCAATGTTCAATGGAGTAACTGTTGTGCCGGAACGGTCGTGGGAAAGCATCTTCTCCAGTTGATGGCAATAGTCATTTTCTTCTTTGGATGCCGCCATGCCCCATTCGGAAAACCATTCAATGTCCGCTTTATATTCGTGCCGAGTAATGGAATTTCCCAAACAAAGAACTTTCAGTGGATTGTGAGAACTTTCATCTCCTGCAAAAAAAGAGGAAGAGGTTGCTTGAACCGTAGTATTTGCACAAAACAACAGTCCAACAAGGAGAGATGTATAAATTTTATTCATAATACAACTATAATAATGTAATGATATGCAATTTTACTATTATTCTGCTGTGAAACACATACTTTGTGTATCACGGCTGTTTGTACCTATCATGATTTCAAATTCCCCGGAATCATAAATGTATTGCAATTGGGAATTGTAATATTTTAGGTCATTTTCTGTAATAGTAAACATAACCTCACGGCTTTCTCCTTTTTTAAGGAAAACTCGTTGAAAACCTTTTAGTTCTTTCACAGGACGTGCAATATCAGCATAAATATCGCGCAGATAAAGCTGAACAATTTCATAGCCATCATAATTTCCCGTGTTAGAGACAGTAACAGAAGCCGTCAATGAACCGTTTTTGGGTAGAATATTCGAATTCAACTTAATTTCTCCATAAGTAAAATTTGTATAACTTAATCCATACCCAAAAGGATAAAGAGGCTCATTTTTTTCATCCAAGTAGTTGCCCGCATAACGGTTGAAAACGTTACTATCAGGATCAGGGCGACCGGTATTCAAATGATTATAATACAAAGGAACTTGCCCCAACGAACGCGGGAAAGTAGTAGTCAATTTGCCACTTGGGGAAACTTTTCCAAATAGAACATCAGCAACAGCATCTCCCGTTTCACTACCAGCAAACCAAACGTTCAATATAGCAGGAACATTGGCACTTTCCCAGTTCAAAACCAACGGACGTCCTGTAAAGAGTAGCAAAATTGTAGGTTTTCCCGTCTTTAATAAAGCTTCTAGCAAATCTCTTTGAGCGTCAGGTATTTCAAGGTTGGTACGTGATGCAGACTCTCCACTCATTTCTGCACATTCACCCAAGGCGGCAACAATAACGTCCGATTGAGCAGCAACACGCAATGCTTCGTTCAATAATGTTTTGTCGTCTCCACGTTCAAGCGGACGAATACCGACAGCAGCTTTTTCCATTTCTGCATCATAATATATATTACTACCTTTAGCATACAGAATTTCTGCACTATCGCCTACTGCATTACGAACACCTTCTAAAAGCGTCCCATGACGTGAAGGTGTACATGTCATCGTCCACATACCACACATATTATTACGAGCATCTGCCATAGGACCAACCAAGCCAATCTTACCTTTACGCTTCAATGGCAAAAGTTGTCCTTCATTTTTCATCAGGACGAAAGTCTCCGTAGCAATTTGGCGTGCTTCAGTACGATGTTCAACTGTATATGTCTCTTGTTCGGTGCATAGTGTATCGCAATATTTGTAAGGATCTGAAAATAGCCCCAATTTGTATTTCGCTTCCAATACACGACGACAAGCTGTGTCGATTTGTTTTTTCGTAACCTTTCCTTCCTGCAATGCCTCTTCCAGTGTCTTTAGAAAACCACAAGACACCATATCCATATCTGTTCCTGCCTGCAAAGCACGTATAGAGGCCTCTTTCAAAGGAGCAACTCCATGAGTGGATATTTCATCAATTGAATTGTAATCAGTAACTAACAGACCGCGAAAGCCCCATTCATTCCGAAGCAGGTCGGTTATCAGCCATCGATTGGCTGTAGCAGGAATACCTTCTACTACATTGAAAGAGCTCATGACGCTACCGACACCAGCTTCTACGGCAGCCCGATAAGGAGGAAGATATTCATTATACATACGCAAACGGCTCATATCAACAGTGTTGTAGTCTCGCCCCGCTTCTGAAGCGCCATACAAAGCAAAGTGTTTCACGCAAGAAAGAATTTTATTTCTATCCTTCATATCTTTTCCTTGATAGCCTCTTACATACGCCTTTGCAAGCAGAGATCCCAAATAGGGATCTTCACCACTTCCTTCGGAGATACGCCCCCAACGGGCATCGCGGCAGATATCTACCATTGGGCTAAACGTCCAAGCAATACCATTTGCTGCCGCCTCTATGGCAGAAATGCTTGCCATACGTTCTACTGCTAATGTATCCCAACTGCAAGAAAGCGCCAATGGTATTGGAAAGATTGTTTCGTAACCATGAATAACATCCGCTCCGACTATCAAGGGTATCTTCAATCGGCTTTCTTCTACTGCAACACGTTGAAGTTCACAAATCTTTTTGATTCCCTTCACATTGAAGAAGCCACCAATTTCTTGGTTTCGAATCATTTCACTCAATTCACCGTTTTTGACAGTACCTGTCACTAAGTCGCCACCTGAAGGTAGATTCAATTGTCCTAGTTTCTCATGCAGCGTCATTTGGCTCATCAATCCAGTGATAAACCGTTCCATTTCCGCATCCTCTTTCTGTTTATGTGTGGAACAAGAAAAGAGACAAAGCCCAATGGAGGTGCATAGTATCAATCGCTTTATTTTCATACAATTCATTTTTTGAGGAGTTTAGTATTCTGTTATTGCAGTGGAGCCGCATCCACACCACTATTGGTCATCTTAACGGGTAGGATATTTCCGTCTTGGTCGAAGTACATTCGGTCAATACAAGTCACCCGGTAATTTCCATCGGTTTCCCCTATGGGACGACGATGATAAATCATATACCATTCATCTTTTCCACGACCCTTGACAACTGAATGATGTCCAGCACCTATGGCTATATTTGGGTCTTGCTCCAAAATCACCCCCTTTCTCTTGAAAGGACCGAAAGGGGAATCAGCGATAGCATATGCCACACGATAATGAGGACCTGTCCAATCACCTTCCGACCACATGAAGTAATACTTGCCATTATACTTCAACATGAACGGACCTTCTACATAATTTTCGGGAGTCACCTCCTTATACATACTGCCATCTTCGAAAGGCACTATGCTGATTAGGTTAGCACCCATCTTTACCATATTACAATGTCCCCAACCACCATAATACATATAATATTGCCCATCATCGTCTTTAAAGACAAACTGATCGATTGGTTGGGCACCATTTATAATCTTGCCAATAAGCGGCTTCCCCAACGCATCCTTGAATGGTCCAGCCGGATTGTCAGCAACTGCAACGCCAATTCCACCGACTTCTTTGTCACTGTGGATATCGTTTGCTCCAAAATAGAAATAATATTTGCCGTTTGCTTGAACAACAGCAGGTGCCCATAATGCACTTTTCAACCAACTAATGTTTTCTACAGAAAGGACTTTAGGATGTTTCTCCCAATTAACAAGGTCGCCAGACGAGAAAGCATCCATATACAACTGTTGTTCAAAAGGAAGCGATGCAGTCGGGTAAATCCAATATTTATTATCAAATACTACCCCTTCAGGGTCGGCATACCAACCATTGAAAACCGGATTCCCACTTTTTTCTTTCTTGTCTTTCTGTTCCGAATATTTGTAAAAAGGTTCAGACATAACATGTAGCGTTTTGGGTATCCATACACGGTAGCGCCCTGTCGATGCCCAATCGTTACCAGAAGAGGCAAAATCGCAAAATTTAATCATCCGTACAGCCTTGTTTTCAGGGTTCTCCAAATCTGTTCCCAACACCATCGGTACTTCCATCGTTATCCATGCAAATGAATGATTATGTGTATTTTGCAAAGTGCTCTGTATTTTTCCTGTTGCATCACACTGAATAATCGCACATTCGTCCACATCGCCATCACCAAACCGACTGTCGCGGGCAAACACTAACGGACCGTGGGTTATTGCTTGATAGTTCTCTTGATGTACAAGTTGTGTCGTGAGATTGAAATCTATGGTTATACGGTCACTTTTCTTCCATTTTCTCAAGAGTGAAAGGTAACTTCCTTTATGAAAATATGATTGTTGCTCTCCATTAACTGAAATACGGTACTTGTTGCCTGCCCATGACGGGATACGGACAATGAGTTCAAATGTTGTTTCTTTTTGAGGGAATACAGTCAGTTCTACCTGCCCATCCAAAGGATATTGAGTTTGCATACAAAGTGTCACCTTGTTTTTATCCAAAGCGACAACGGCTTCGGAAGGCATATATAGGTTTACGAGTACTTGGTTACCCTTTACTTGATAGAGCATATCCGGGATCAGTGCAAATCCTCTGGGAGCATTGGCATTGCAACAATTTATGTGCATACCACATTGTTCCTCTCCTTGTTGCCTGCGCCCCTCCAACGGACTGTATTTGGAAATCTGCGAACCATCCTTCTTCATGGATGCCATTAATGCGTTATACATTGTGCGTTCCAGTTCATCCATGTACGCTGGATTTGCAGTTGCTTTCCATAAACGTGCGCAGAATTGCATCCAAGTGAATGTCACGCAGGTCTCCATGGTGTGATAAGCCGGTATGGTCTGCTTCTTTTTCCCTTCATACCAGCATTCAAAAGCGGCACCAGAACCGGCTATGTTAATTTCCTCACGCAAGATGCTTTCGGCGGTTTTCTTTGCTGCCTCCAGATAGAGTGGCTCGTTTAATACTTTTCCTAATTCTATCAGACCTTCATAACAGGACATCATTTCGTAGGCCTTCTGACCGTTTTCGAAAGACCACCATTGTTTCGGGAAATTCGAGCGGTGAGCAACAGGAATGCCCTGCATCGCTTTCGTTATCAGTTGCGAACGTCCCGTTTGTTCCATCCTACGAACAATTTCTTTTGCAAAATTCAGATACAGAGGTTTACCGGTCTCTTGATAGAGATAGACAACAGGTTCCAATACAGAACAACTTGCCATTCCATAGTAAAATCCGGTGGTCGCAATGTCCACTCCCCGTTTATTCAGTTCATCGATCAGGTGATTTATCAGACGTTCCGCAGCAGTCAATGCCTTAGTATCATGGGTAAGTCGGTAATAGGCCAACAGACCGAGGCAAGAATACTTGCGTCCCCAAATGTCCCAATTGGTCAGTCTGTCTTCCATTTTGTAGTTACCAATATATCCATTGGCATGTTGGGTATTCATGAAGTCGTTGGCTGCATTTTTTATCAATCGAAGAAGTGCAGGGTCTTTTGTGTAACGATAGGATGCGACTGCTCCCAACATCCATTTCCCAAAAAATTCTGATTGCCACCATCCACCTTCCGTCGCATGGAGAAAAGGTTCTACCAAATCCGACACGTTTTGTGTCTTCACACGCTTTTCAATACAGGTGTTGATGCGCTCTCCTATGAAACCCTCAATCTTAATCCGTTCTGCTCCGATTTGAGAATAGGCACAGATTGGTAGTAATGCGCCCAGTACCAATATTTTTTTTATTCCTGTCATTTATATTTGATTAATAATAATAAGGAGGTGCTCTTACACCTCCTTAAATTTTAGATGCTTTGACACACTTTGTAAAAAAAACTTTAGTTATCCTGATAAGCCCCCGGAATCAAATTACCTTCAGCAGGAAAAGCTTTAATGCTTTCCAACCAACCCAGGAACTCTTTACCTAAACTCTGCTTTATCTTGTCGGGACGGGAATCCGGATCAAACTCATTAATGGCACTTTTCACAGCACTCAAAGTTGTTGGAGTAAAGCCAAGGGCGGCAATATTTTTATCCCATACACAAATATCTTTATTCTCATCATAGTTAAGTCCCAGTCCGTGTGCTTGTCCGTCAGGGGCCTGTTCCGCACAGCCGTATATGTCAGTATTTGAAGGAATGAACCCGTTGTTATTCGGAGCAATACCTCCAAACAGGTTATAGCCTTTAGAAGTCATGCGAAA
>OLIT01003335.1_pt1 | contig 10048 bp, 10 predicted proteins | sample 1601341 | NCBI WGS metagenome assembly OLIT01 (sample SAMEA2452121, study PRJEB22498) | human gut metagenome | biome: human feces; feature: human gut; material: feces | place: Australia | collected 2012
TACTTACAACGGGCGCAGCAGCTCAACAATGGCCCCGGATGCGCCGATCTCACGGCAGGAGGCTATGACGGTCGTTGCCCGCGCACTGGAGCTGGACTACGATTCGTATTCCAAAACAGATCTGTCCGCGTTCTCCGACCGAAGCGAGATTTCCAACTGGGCGCTGCCCTATGTGCGCGCGATGGTAGGCGCTGACTATATCCACGGCCGCGGCAAAGTCCTTGCCCCGTTGGACAACATCACCCGTGCCGAGTTTGCACAGATCTTCTACAACATTATTGGCACTTACATCACCACAAAGGGCAGTTACGACAAGGACATCAAGGGCAGCGTCCTGATTCGCACCGACGAAGTGACGCTCAAGGATATGACCGTTGACGGCGACCTCATCATCGGCTGCGGTGCGGCAGACGGAAAGATCACGCTGGATAATGTAACCGTCAAGGGCAGATTGCTTGTCTGGGGCGGCGGCACAAAAGCCGTGTACTGCAACAATGGCACGAATATGCCGGAAGTCGTGGTTGCACGCGTAGACGATGCAGTCAAGGTCATTTATGACCGTGACAGTACGCTCGCCGTCATCGACACCATCAAGGTACGAATTACAGAAAGAGCGAAGCAGAACAAGGAAACGGAAGTCATTTTTTATGACGTTTCTGGCCTTAGAGAAGCCCAGAAGCAGCTCAACGCGATTGTCGCGGACAATCAGATTGATATTACTGCTCCTGCTCATCTATATGCTCTGGTCGGAGAATCCAGCGTGAAAGCCGAGTTTACGAATAACAGCAAAGGTGACACTTACAAAATCGAGATTCGCCGCAACAAGGACAATACTCTGATTGCAGATACTTTTGAGCTTGCCGCAGGCAAGAGCATTTCAAGTCTGACGCTTCTGGAAACGCCAGAGTTCGGCAATGTGGATTGTACGGTCATTGTGACTGCGTTCCGTGACGGCAAGGAAATCGGCACACTGAACACGGAATTGACACTCCATGTCGCGTATCTCTGGTCCAAGGAGGTGCGGTGATGGATAAGAAGAAACTTATCACTTTACTGTTGGCACTGACAATGATCCTATCACTGGCTACGGGTGCGTCGGCAGCGGAAACAACTGAGGCCCGTGTGCCGGTGACGCTCACCGTGGTCAACACCGTCGCGCCGATTTCGTGTACGGTTCCGGCTTGCTTGCCGGTTTCACTGGTGGATGGCTATGTTGTGACAGCCAATAATGCCATGATTACCAACACCGGAAAAAACAGCGCGATTCGTGTGACCAAGGTGGATGTGCAGGCAGGAACGTTTGAAATCGGCAATTTTAACGATTTTACGGCAAGCAAGAACAGCATCGCACTTAGCATCAATGGTTGTAGCACGAAAGGCGCAGGCAGTCTGACGCTTGTGGACGGCGCGTTTCCGGCGATTGCCGCCGAGAAAAATCTCGCCATCCGCTACAAAGCAAAAGTTTCGGCCAGCGAAGCTGCGACGAACATCAACGCCGCTACAATCGTCTTTACCATTACTGCGATTACAGAGGAGGGGTAAAACATGAAAATGAGAAAATTTGCAGCTTTGATGCTCACCCTCTGCATGATGCTCTCCCTGAGCATTTCGGCGTTTGCGGCCAGTGATACGATCGCCAGCGGCACGATCCCGGACAGCAAAATCAAGTGGGAACTTGATTCTCATGGCTGGCTGACCATTTCCGGCAGCGGCGAAGCGCCCGTATTCCAAAGCGCGGACGACCAGCCGTGGGTGGAATATCGGGAACAGATCACCGAAGTTTGGTTTGAGGCCATGGAAGCCTTGAACATCCCGGATTTGGCATATTGGTTTGAAGGCTGTGTAAATTTGATCACCGCTGAATTGCCGCTGGCCCCGGTCATTGGCAACCACGCCTTTTATGGCTGCGACAATCTGAACACGATCACCATGTACTATGGCGAAACGGTTCTGAAAAGCATCGGTGAAGATGCGTTCTGGCGCGAGGCCGATGCTGGCGATACGCTCTATATCGCCTACATCATCGGCTACCCGGAAGCAACGGTGCCGTTCTACACCTATGATTGGGCAGCGAGCAATCGAAGCAACCGATATTTCTACGATCTTTACGGTGTGTATCAGAACGCAGATGCCGCCACCGCAGGCGGCATCAAGAAAGCGCCTGCACAAGTTTCCACCCGCGCGTCCACCGGCATTGTCGGCACTTGCCCATCCTGTAAAAAGAACTCTTTGCAGGGAACATACGTTTCTCAGTCGCACACATACAGAGGCCATGCCGAATATTACGAGTGCTATCTTTGCCATTATGTTCAAAATCTGGGCACTTATGTGTATAAAGACCACGGTTCCGGCTCGTATGGTTCGTGGACTTGCCCGGACTGCGGCAGCCATACATGGGTGTTGCAAAGTCAGCAGGCAGCTACCTGCACCAGCAATGGATACCGTTCGTATTCTTGCGCCTGCGGTCAGACCAAGAGCGAAACCATTTACTCCAGCGGCCATAGTTACAGTTATGGAAGCTGGGAACAGTATTCGTCCAGCCAGCACCGGCGCACAGGCTCTTGCTGGAACTGCGGTGCGACGGACTATGACTACGCTTCGCACAGCATGAGTTATGGATCTTGGAGCAATTCTTCTTCCAGCCAGCACAGCCGAACGGCATCCTGCCGTACTTGTGGGTACTCCACAACGGAATACGGAAATCATAGCTATTCCACTGGCGCATGGAGCAAGTACAGTGATACGCAGCACCGACGTGCAAAAACCTGTACGTCCTGTAGCGCGTCTACCTATGATTATGCAGATCACAGCTATTCCTACGGTTCGTGGGTTTCGGACAGCGAAACGCAGCATAAGCGTACCAAGACGTGCTCGGCTTGCGGAGATTCTGGCTATGAATATGCAGACCACACCGATGCGAACGGCGATGGAAAGTGCGACGATTGCGGCGCAACGGTTTCGTTGACGGTCACATGGGACGCAGGCAGCAACGGCGGCACGATCGACGGCAAGGCCAGCTTTTCCGAAACCATGAAGCCGAACAGCAAGCCGACCGCGCCCAGCGCTTCTCCTGTGAAAACCGGATACACATTCAAGAACTGGTATACCGAAAAAACGGGCGGCAAGCTCTATAACACCGTCACGTCGATTACGACCAGCCAGACGTTCTATGCGCAATTCACTGCAAACACCTATACTGTGACATGGAACCTTGGCGACGGACGTTCGGAAACGACCGAGCAAACTTACGGTGAAAAACTCGTTCTCCCCACCGATCCGGAACGTAAAAACGCCGAATTTTTAGGCTGGTTTACGGAGAAAGACGGCGGTACAGAAGTTACGGCAAACACCGTTTTCAAGGAAACTGCTGCGACAACGTATTATGCGCACTGGGAAATTACTGAGTTGTTTTCGGTGACAGTTCCGGCGACCCTGCCGCTCGTCGTGGACGAAGCCGGTAAGGTCTATGTTGCTTCCGCTTCCATCGTCAACAATTCTACCGGTGATGTAATGGTTTCTTCCGTCAGCGTTACCAGCAAAAACGGTTGGGAGTTTGTTCCGTATTCGACCAACATGGCAAAGGCCAAAGTGGATGCCAAGCAGGTCGGCTTCAAGATCAATTCTTCCGAGACCAGCAAAACCGGCGATTCCGAGGTCTTCACACTGGCTGCGCCGTGGACGGTCAAAGAAGCAGACGCACTCTCCATCAACTATGATGCCGTCGTGTCCGCCGTCTCTCAGCCTGTGACCGGGCAGGAGATCATGTCGGTCGTCTTTGTACTCGAATGGGCGTAAACGATAGTCGTCAGACCGGGCTGGACGAAGCGGTTCAGGTCGGCAGCACCGCCGCAAAGGTCGTGGAAGGCGCTGCAAAAGCAGGCAAGATCACGGCCGCAGCTGCAAACGGGGCCGCCCTCGGCGGTCCCTACGGCGCGGCTGCCAGCGTCGCAATCGCGGCAGCCAAGCACGGAAAGAAGATTCTTCTTGCGCTGCTCGCCATCCTTGCAATCCCGCTGCTGTTCCTCGTGATGCTCCCGACACTGATCTTCGGCGGCACCGCGCAGAACGCTGGCGACACCACCATTCTGAACAATCAGGCAGCGATTACCGAGAACATGAACGAGATCGCGTTTGCGGTCAGCGACCTGCTCGGCAGCGGCATTACCGATGCCGAGCAGCGGATCGCGGACGATTTTGCTGCGTCCAGCGCCAATCAGTATGAGATCGTCAACCCGTATGAGGATGAACGCATCAATAACGTCAATCTGTTCATCTCACAATACTGTGCCTACCGCGATACGGACGTTGCTGCTATTTCTTTGGAAGATATGAAGCAGCTTCTGCGCGATGGCGTCGGGGAACTGTATGACTATACCTATGAAGATGAAACGCGCGAGGTTGAGGAAACTGTTCTCGATGAAAACGGCGAAGAAGTAACAGAACTTTGTGAAGTGACGGTGCGCGTTTACACGCTTACCTATCGCGGCGAAGCGTATTTTGCCGACTCCATTTTTCATCTGACCACTGAACAGAAAACGCTCGCACAGAACTTTGCCGAAAATCTCAGCCTGTTTCTGGGCGACGGCCTGTTCCAGAATCTTTCCTCGTCTGAGAGCAGCTTCACGATCCCTGCGCTTGGAAACATCCGCTATACGGACGGCGGCACGGAGGTCGTTTACTACAATCAACTCGATGAACGCTATGCGAACAAGCCCTATGGCACTGATGATATCGGCGGCTACGGCTGCGGACCGACTTGCATGGCAATGGTAGTGTCTTCCCTCACGGATGATTTGGTCGATCCCGTGGAGATGGCAAAGTGGTCATATGAGCACGGTTACTGGTGCAGCGGAAGCGGTTCGTATCATGCACTCATCCCGGCGGCAGCCGAAGCGTGGGGCCTGCCGGTTTCCGGCTGCACCGCATCGGAGCCACAGCGGATCACGGACGCGCTTTCCAGCGGCAAGCTGGTCGTCGCTATCATGTCCGCCGGGCATTTCACCTCATCCGGACATTTTATTGTGCTGCGCGGCGTCAAGGATGAAAAGATCCTCGTCGCCGACCCTGCCAGCCGGACACGCAGCGAACAGAGCTGGGAATTGTCCATCATTCTGAATGAAGCCAGCAAAGCCGCCGGTTCCGGCGGGCCGTTCTGGATTATCGGCTGAAATTCGCACCCGATCAGCACTGCTGACCGGGTGCTTTTTCATAATTTACGAAAAGTTCACAACTTCAAGTGGTCTTTTTGTCGTTTTGCGGTGCGTATTAAAGTAGAAGGATTTGGAGGACAAACCTATGCGGACAACCATCCAGCAGCTTGCAGAATTTCTAACCGCCTGCCGCGGGAACTGGCGAAATGCCTGCTTCATCTCCTGCGGTGTCTGCAAATGCCGCACACCCTGTTCCGGTTATCTGATGAGCGCAGATGCCGGCGGCAAGCCTGTCCTGATCTCCATTGCTGAATATGAACGCCTCACCGCGCAGCGGATCGACCCAACCGAATGCCGCGGACAGCTCTCCCGCAGCGCTTTCGAGGACATTTATGCACTGTACCTCAACTGGTGTCTCTCAGACAACACAAGCTGCTGTTTACAGATACTCTCTCTTCTTCCTTCTGAATAGTACATAGGAGGATCTCAGTTTGAAAAAAGCTCACATTACCTGTCCATACTGCCACGCGCCGGCGCAGCTTCGCCCGGCCAGCAGCATTTATGGCATCCACACAAAAGACCGGGCCGCGAAACTCTACGTCTGCTCCCGGTACCCCGCCTGCGACGCTTATGTGCAGGCACACAAAGCGACCGGTCTGCCGATGGGGACGCTTGCCAACAAGGAACTCCGCCAAAAGCGGATGCAGGCACATCGGACCTTCAACCAGCTTTGGGAAAAAGGCCTCATGCGCAAACAGGATGCTTACGCATGGCTGTGCGTCCGGCTCGGCCTCCCGGAAGCAGACGCGCATATCGCCAACTTCTCAGAGTATCGCTGCGACCAGGTCATATCGCTCTGCAAGGAATTTTTGAACGCACAAAGGAAGGTGAAACAAAATGGATCGAAGCAGCATCGTATTGACCGCTGAACAGCAACTGCTTGTAGAAAACAGCTTGGAATTTGTCCACTGGACGATTGCAAAGCTCATTCCCAAAAGCAGCTGCCATATGGAATATGACGATCTCTTTCAGGAGGGCTGCGTCGCGCTGTGCCATGCGGCGGCAAGCTATCATGGCGGCACCTCATTCAAGACCTACGCCATCACGGTCATTCGCAACCATCTGATCGACTGCTGCCGCAAGCAGACAAGCTGGCGAAAGTACATCTCCGAGCAGTCTTTGGATGACCCGGACGCAAATCTCCCTACGCCCGTATGTACAGACTATGTGCATTTTTCCGGCGTGGACACCGGTGCGGTGCTGACCGCCTGCAAGAAGCACTATCGCGGCGTGGCGAAGCTCGGCGTTGATGCGCTCGTTCTTAAAACGAAGGGCTTTGACTGCAAGGATATTGCGGCGCTCTATCACACCAGTTCCAACAACGTCGGCGCGTGGATCTCCCGCGCGGCAAAGAAACTCCGCAGCGACCCGGATTTTCTGGACGCTTTCGACATCGCCTGTTGAAATTCTTCGGGTGCATTCGTAAAAGAAAAATAAAAACACATTGGAGGTACTGTTATGGAATACACGAAATACGCTGCCGTCGGGCATTTCAAATGCCATCGCACACTGGACGGCAAGAAATATCCCGTTGTCATTGTGGGGCGGAAGGAATATATGCTCGACGTGCAGGAAATGACCGTTTGGAGCAGCCTCGCATGGCGTATCCTGTCACGCAGGCAGATCGCGGAAACCTATCTGAAGTTGACGCGCGGGCTGTCGTTTACGTCACGCCGGACACTGGACGACTGCATCGACCGGCTCGTCACGCGCGGTCTGGTCGCGGAGGGACGCGGCAACAGCGAGTATGAAGCCCTCTATGATCTTCTTTCCTGCCTGTATATCGCACCGGTATCTGCAAATCCGTTTCTGCGGATTGGCGCGTTCCTGAAGCTCTGGCTTTGGGATGGTGCACCGTTCTCTAAAGCAATTCGCCTGTTCTCACGCCCGAAGCACAGCGCAGAGGAGCGGCAAATCGTGCGGCTGGCGAATCAGGCGCTTCTCAGCAGCGCAGAGCTGATCAAATGCGCAGAACGCGGCGTGCGGACGCTTCGCTCTGATGCGCAACTCATGGACTGCCTGTATGACGATGAATTGACCACCAGCGAGAATCTTCCCATCCTGATGGCAGCCTCCCGGCAGGCGCGCCCTGTCTCGGCGGCAATCGCAAATCTTTATCTGCACAAGCAGATCGTCTTTGAGCGGTGCTGAATATGAAAGAAATCCTTGCGTGGCCCGCGCCGCTGCTACAGAAGTGGCTGCTGTCGCTGTTGCTCTGCCTGCCGTTTCTGGCTGCAGCCATCGTTTCCGCATTCTCCGGCGATCGGACGTTTCTGATTCTTAGTGCATTGCTGCTGTTTTTCTGCAGCGTGCGCTGTGCGGAACTTTATGTAATGCTCGCGAACGAATGCTATTGCGCAGAGGAAGGCATTTGTCTTTCAGTTTCCAGTATTCCGTTTCAGCGGCAGCGCAGGGTCACGCTGCAAAAAACGGACGGAGAACAGGTCATCTTCTGCATAGAAAAGAACAAGCGCCTGTCTGTGGGGCAAGCCTATCGGATCTATTTGCCGCTTTTCGCAATTCCAAGTGAAGTCAAGACCGCACACTTGCCGCAGCCATGTGCATTGGCAGTCGAGAAAATTGAACCCGCTTCTTTCGATTGCGAGGAATCGGCAGACTAAACCTCTTGGTTTCTTGAAATTGTTGTCTACCTGTTTTCGTTGATTATTTTTCCGCAGTTTGCTATACTATAGTTAGAAAACAATGAGGAGGTGTGTTCCATGCCCATTGATGAGATTGAAGTCATAAAGCAAAAGCTTGTCGATCAGATCAAGCCGATTGGCGTTTATCTGTTTGGCTCTTTTGCAAACGGTACCGCGCACGCCGACAGCGATTTTGACTTCTACATTATTGTAGATGACAGTGAGAAGGATCTTCACGCCGTAGCCACTTCTGCATATAAAGCGATTCGCGGCGTGAAGCAGCGCCCTGTGGATATTCTGGTTGGCACAAAAAGCCGCTTTGACGAACGTAAGAATCAGTTCACCGTAGAAAACGAGGTATTCCACAAAGGAGTTCTGCTCTATGGATCAGCAAGTTAAACAGTGGCTTGACTATGCCGCGCAGGATTTAGGCGTTGCCCGGCATCTTTTTGAAAACTATCATCCCAAGCCGCTCGAAATCGTCTGCTACCACTGCCAGCAGTCTGCGGAAAAAGCGATCAAGGCTGTGATTGTCTCTCTGCACTGGCCCACCGGGATTCCCAAAAGCCACGATCTTTCTTTTCTGCTGAATCAGATTCACAACTATATCTCCATCCCGGATGCAATCGGCGATGCTGCAGATGCCCTAACGCCATTTGGTACCATGACACGATATCCGAACGAACTGACTGTCGAAGAGCATCATGCAAAGCAGGCAATCGCATTTGCAGAGCAGATTCTAAATTGGACAGCATCTGCTTTGCGATAAAGCAAAAATCACAGTTGCATAACCGAAGCGGTCGCAGACTTGCGACCGCTTTTTTCTGCATTTTGCAGAAAAATCGTATTGCCGCCCTATTTTATAAGTAGAGAGTATTCTTTGTCCATCGCGAAATCTATATATAGTTTTAACATAATTGACAATCACAATATATTGTGCTACTATATTCATGTAATTGATATTTGTGCAGTTCATCGGAACGCAGACCGTATGGTCTGTGCGTGGGGTTTCTCACATTGCACACGTTGGTCAGGTTTGTATTTGAGTGCTGGTAGCATGGTATTTGCCCGCAAGGGGTAGATGTCGCTGCCGGCATTTTTTATATAGATATTCATGCCGGTGGCAGAAAGGAGTGTTATGGCAAAAGCGAGTCTCATCGGGCTGATCACGCAAGGCCCGGAATTGCAGCACAGCGCCAAGGGTGAACCCTATGTCCGTTTTTCCGCAGCCGAGTATGTCGGCTTCGGTTCACAGCGGCACACACAGTTTGTTGACGTGTGGGCATGGGGCTACATGGCGCAGCGGCTTGCAAAGTGTACATTGAGTAACGGCGATTTTATCTTTTTGAGCGGCACGTTGGAGTTGGAAGAGTTCACAAAAAAAGACGGCATCACAAAGGATAAACGCTTGAAGCTCAGATTGGACGATTGGGCGCCTGTTCCGCAAAAGCGGGAAACAGTCCGTCCAGTACAGAATGAAACAGAGGTTTTTCCAGTCACCGCCGAACAGATCGACGGTGACCGGGAGGAACTGCCGGAATAACGCCGGCGCAGCGGAAGAGGAACCGCACCAGATGATTCAGAAATGATTCGTCGGTGCGGTTCCTCTTTTTTTATTTTATCGAAAGAATTTTGAAAGGTGGCTAAATTTTATGAAACGATCCAGTCCCCTTTGGGGTAGTGTCTCTGTCCTGATCGGTGTGGTCATTGCGATCCTGGCGCTGGTGCGCGGCGCATGGCTCGTCCCGCTTTTGCTCCTGACCTTTACGGCGTGGGGTCTGTGGGTGGTCATGTTCCAGCTTCAGCCCGCGTGGGATTCCATCCGCGGATACCGGAAGAAAGAACACGACGCCAGAAAGCAGCGGGAAGCATCGCTTTACAGTACGGCGCAGACCAATGCCGACGCCATGCAGCTTTTGCTGCGGCACGTCAACCATCGGATCTCTGCGTATCTCAAGTCGGTCTATCCGAGCGCCCGCTGGGAGTGGACAACCGGGAACCCAACTGCGCTCGTTATGCAGGGCGGCACCGGACGCATCCGCGTGTATGGTATTGAAGAATATGACTATGCGGACGTTCAGATCGACCGCAACGGGAATCTCTCTTGTAATCTCCTGAAGGTCGTGCCGGTGCAGCCGCGTATGGATGCGCCGACGCCGCCAAACCAGCAGCCGGTCGATCCGCAGGTCTGGTATG
>OLIT01003347.1_pt1 | contig 10021 bp, 11 predicted proteins | sample 1601341 | NCBI WGS metagenome assembly OLIT01 (sample SAMEA2452121, study PRJEB22498) | human gut metagenome | biome: human feces; feature: human gut; material: feces | place: Australia | collected 2012
TGACAAGGTCCTGTTCGTGGATGCCAGCGGCGACGGACATTATGAAAAGGGCAAGAATCAAAATATCCTTCGGGATGAGGACGTTCAGAAGATCGTCGATACATACAAAGCATATAGAACGGATCTTTCTTACAAGGATGAGGAAAAGTTCAGTCACGTGGCAACCTTGCAGGAAATCCGGGACAACGACTACAACCTGAATATCCCACGCTATGTTGATACCTTCGTAGAGGAAGAACTGATTGATATCGACCAAGTACAGAAGAACATTGCGGATATTGAAGCGGAGCTTGCCGAGGTGCAAGCACAGATGAAGAAGTATATGGAGGAATTGGGATTATGAGCATTATCAAATCTTTTTCTGTTTGTAACGGTGATTTATTCTATATCAATCATGGCACGGACAATTTTACAATAATCGATTGCAACTTGCTTGATGAAACCAAAGAAAAAATCATGGACGAAATTTGTGAATTAGGAGAAAAGAAAGGGATTAGAAGATTTATATCTACTCATCCCGACGAGGATCATTTTCATGGAATCGAATACCTTGATGAACGACTTTCTATAATCAATTTTTACTGCGTTAAAAACGAAGCCACAAAAACGGATGAAACATCATCATTTAAACGCTATTGTGAATTGCGGGATGATAGCAAAAAAGCGTTTTACATTTACCAGGGTTGTTCCCGCAAATGGATGAACCAAGGTGACGACGAGAGAGGGTCAGCAGGCATAAATATTCTTTGGCCTAAAACAGATAATGAAGAATTCAAAAAGCAATTAAAAATCGCCAAGGAAGGCGGCAATGCAAACAATATTTCCCCCATTATTCGATACGCTCTTAATGATGGCGCAACCGTGTTGTGGTTTGGCGATTTGGAAACCGACTTTATGGAATCCATCGAAAAAGAGGTTGAATTTCCTAAAGCAGACATTGTATTTGCTCCTCATCACGGACGGAGTAGCGGAAAACTGCCAAAGAAATGGCTTGATCAATTGTCGCCCAAAATCATTGTAATCGGAGAAGCCGATTCTTCAATGTTAGACTACTATAAAGGACATAACACTGTAACACAAAATACTGCTAAAGATATTATCTTTGATTGTCAGGAAGGTGTGGTTCATGTATATGTTTCAAACGAGAAATACTCCGCTCCCTTTTTAGAAGATAAATCTAAACCCGATAGAAAAGATGGACATTACATTGGAAGTTTTAGTACTCATAACGGTAACTAACGGTGAACTAAAATGAAAGACAAAATACCTTTTTACAACATCGCAAACATGTTTTTTGTGGGAGCAGTATTTGCTATCGCTAACGTGTTGCTATTTCACGAGTGTCTATTGGATATGGATCTGAGCAGTCAATTTTACATGACGTTAAAAGATTGGAGCATTGTTGCAACTGCCGCAATCATCGTTGTAGTCTTTGAAATCGGCTTTATACTAAACCGAGCGAGTTCTGTTTTGATTGCCCCAATACTTGAGAAAACAAAAATATGGCCCAAAGAAAAATACAATCTCGATGTTTCGGAACTATCAAACAAGCATCCAAAATTCCAATCCATGATAACGGATCTTGTCCTTATGCGCACCCATATTCTCATGTATTTAATTCTTGCAATTGAGTCTTTGTTTTCTCTGTACAAGCTGGCGTCATTGGTGTGTTTATCCATTATTTTGGTTATTGTATTTTCTGGAAGAAAGCATAACGCAAGGATTAATATTATGCGCAAATCATATGCAGAAAAAGAAGCAGAAGAAAAGAAGCACAATCAAGAGTTTCACAATTTCCTTACATATGACGGAACGCCCAAGAAACCGGGTGCGGATAGCAATCAAGAAGTGAAATAAAATCTTTTACAGAAGAAATTGAATAAACAGGTGATGACATGACTCCACAAATAAAACAGCGAATTGAACAAATTCGGCGGGGCGAGGTGCCGGAAGGATATAAAAAGACGAAAGTCGGAATTGTGCCGGAAGAATGGGAGATAACGAAACTTTATTTGATATCTTCACATGTTAGTAAGAAAAACACAAACGGCGAGGTCCAAACCACTTTTACCAATTCTGCCACGCAAGGTGTTATTAAGCAAACCGATTATTTCGATAAGGAAATATCCAACAAAGAAAATATTACAAGTTATTATGTGGTTCAAGAAAATGACTACATATATAATCCAAGAATTTCTGTATCCGCGCCCTGTGGTCCTATTAATAAATCTCATTTTTCAGAAAATGGTATTGTCTCTCCGTTGTATACTGTCTTCAGATTGAACGATGTTTTTCAACAGAACAAATACATCGAGTTCTTTTTTAAAAGTTCCTTTTGGCATAGCTATATGTGTGGGATTGCAAACTATGGCGCAAGACATGACAGAATGAACATTACGAATTACGATTTGTTTAATATGCCGATTCCCTTTCCCCCTATTGCCGAGCAAGAGAAGATTGCCGCGATTTTGCAGACGGAGGACAAGGTGATTGAGCTTCAACAGAAGAAAATTAACGAATTGAAACGGCTCAAAAAAGTGTATCTGTCGAAAATGTTCCCGAAAAAAGATTGCAATGTCCCCGAAATCCGTTTCCCGGGGTTTACTGAACCTTGGGAACAGCGTAAGCTCGGAGATATTTCAGAGATTAAGACCGGACCTTTTGGCAGCACACTTCACGCCGATGATTATGTTAGCGATGGGACTCCGATTATTACAACAGAACATTTTAAGACCGGTGCCCTACCTCGGAGCAAAAATGGATTGCCGCAAGTTTCTGATTCCGACTATAAACGGCTCACTGCATATACATTGGACGCCGGTGACATTGTGTTCTCTCGTGTTGGTTCAGTTGATATAAATGCCCTAATTACGCCATTTCAGAGTAATTGGCTGTTCTCTGGACGAGTTCTAAGAGTACGCCCTCAGACAGATGTTTCATCTCAATTTTTGCATACTCGATTAGAAACCGAGAGTATTAAAACGGACATCCGAACAAGAGCTGTTGGTCAAACTATGCCAAGTATTAACACAGAAATCCTGAAAATCACCCCATTGGTTTTACCATCATCGGTTGCAGAGCAAGAACAAATAGGCACATACTTTGCCGCTCTCGACAACCTTATCACCCTTCATCAGCGTAAGTGTGATGAGGAAAAACAAAAAAAGAAAGCCCTGATGCAGCTTTTGCTGACGGGTATCGTGAGGACAAATAAATGAAGGAGTTTTTAATTAATAATCTTGACGTTTTTGTTACAATATTGGGTTTCTTTATTACATACAAGCTGACTACTAAAACGTTTGGCAACGAAATTAAGAAGAGCAAGATGGATCAAAACGTAGAAGCAATTCACTCATTGCCATTAGAACTTTGTAATATGATGTCGAAAATCCAAAAGTCGCAAGGATCAAAAAATACGGTTTCGGCATCTGAATATGAATCTTTAATGACAAAAATTTTTGCTTATGGTAGCAAAGATTCTGTAGCCATCGCTATTGAAATTCAGCAAACATTTTATAGAGTTAATAAAACTGGAGAAGATTGCGGACAATATCTGCTGGTATTATTTTCTTTGCTAATTACTCAGCTAAAATATGAAATTAGTGATGAAATAATTTCTCCTGAATCTTGGTTCAAATTAAAAATCAATGATTATGACACAGTAAGAGAGAAAATGATTGATAAAATAAATCATGTAGTTAAAACTTTCGAATTAAACAAAAAATTCATGGTAAAAAAGTGAGGTGTACCTTATGGCATCCAATCCCCCGAAAGGTGACGGTCACAGAAACGGTGCTGTAAAACAGCGTTCTCAGACCTACAATCCCAAGACACAGACATGGACCAAGCGTGATACCAATACAGGTAAGTTCATGGATGGCAAAAAAGACGGAACGCCGTTCAAAGGTGTCCGCAAGGAGAAATAATGCGACGAACAGCGAGGCGTTTTTCGTCTCGCTACGTCTGCTTATTATACAGGAGGTTCAAATGAGTTACCAATATCAGTCGGATCTATATCTTGAAGATAACATCAGCAAGTATCCGGCGATTGAATTGCTTTGCAAGCTGGGATATGAGTACATCTCGCCGGATGACTGCATGGCGCAGCGCGGGTCGCTTTTTCATGTGCTCTTGAAAGATGTTTTGCGTCGTCAGCTTGCCAAAATCAATGAGTTTGAGTTTGATGGAATACGATACAAATTCTCGGCAGACAACATTGAGAAAGCGATCTCCGATCTGGACGAGCCGCTCACGGAAGGGCTGATCCGAACAAGCGAAAAGATCTATGATTCGCTGATGCTCGGCAAGAGTTATCTTGAAAAACTGGCGGACGGATCGTCAAAAAGCTTTAACTTGAAATATATCGATTGGGAGAATCCCGGCAACAACGTTTTTCACGTGACAGAGGAATTCTCCTGCGACAGTTGGGACAAGCAGAAAAATGCTCGTCCCGACGTTGTGCTGTTTATAAACGGCATTCCATTTGCGGTGATCGAGTGCAAAGCGCCGACGGTAAGCGAAGACCAGGCGGTTGAACAGATGATCCGCAATCAGGGGAAAGACTATATTCCTCAGCTTTTCAAATATGCACAGATCGTCATGGCGACCAACAAAAACTCAGTGAAATACGGCACCTGCGGGACGGGAAAGAACTTCTGGTGCATCTGGCGCGAGCAGGATACTGAGTGGCAAAACAAATTGATCGATCAGTTTGTGGTGGGCAGAGAGCCCACCGTGCAGGATAGAAATATCGTCTCCCTTTTCTCCCCCGAGCGATTGATGAAATTGACCAAGTATTTCGTTCTGTATGACGCCAACGTCAAAAAAATCTGCCGTTATCAACAGTTTTTCGCTGTTGAGGAAATTATCAAAACGATCAACACGAACGACGCCGCAGGCAACCGCCAAAGCGGCGTGATCTGGCATACGCAGGGCAGCGGCAAATCGCTCACTATGGTGATGGTGTCCAAATACATCTTGGAGACTATGAGCAATCTAAATCCGCGTGTGGTCATCGTCACCGACCGAAAAGAGCTTGACAAACAAATTGCGAAAACCTTTTCTCATACCCGTCTTGCACCGGCAAGGGCAACAAGCGGAAAACATCTAATTGAGCTCATCAACAGCGGTAAATTTGACGTGATCACGTCTATCATCAACAAGTTCAACACGGTTGAAAGCTGCGGTCTGAAAAACAATTCCCGTGATATTTTCGTGTTGGTTGATGAAAGCCACCGCTCCAACTATGGCTCGCTTGCCGCCAAAATGCGCACCGTCTTCCCCAACGCCTGTTATATCGGGTTCACCGGTACTCCGCTGATGAAGAACGAAAAAAGCACGCTTGCGCGTTTTGGAAAGCTGATCCACAAATACACCATTAAAGACGGCGTTGAAGATAAAGCGATCGTTCCGCTGATATACGAAGGTCGATTCGTAGAACAGAACGTAGACGAGGAAAATATCGATCTGTGGTTCAGCCAAGTAACCAAAAAACTGAGCGATGCGCAAAAAGCCGATTTGCGCGACAAGTGGAGCACGATAAAAAGACTTGGCTCCACAGATGCGCGTATCAAACGAATTGCACTTGATATCAATCAGCATTTCCTGGAAGGCTACAAGAACACCGGATTCAAAGCGATGCTTGCCTGTAATTTCAAAAAAGATGCCGTTCGTTATCAAAAGTGTTTCGAGCAATTCGGTGATCTGACCACCGCTGTCGTCATTTCCGCACCGGATATGAGAGAAGGTGTGGATGAGGTCGACGAAAGCACCGACGATATGGTGGTTGCATTCTGGAATAAAATGATGCAGCAATACGGCAATGCCGACGATTACGAAGATACACTGAAAAACAAATTTATCGACGGCGAAATTGACATTATGATCGTATGCAGCAAGCTGCTCACGGGGTTTGACGCGCCGCTCACACAGGTATTATACATAGACAAAGAGCTGAAAGATCATGGACTCTTGCAGGCGATCGCACGTACCAACCGTTTGTGCGAAGGCAAAGATTTTGGCTTGATCGTCGATTACAGAGGATTGATTGCCAAACTCGATTCCGCCATGGAAATGTACAGCGGCTCCGGGCTGGAAGAGTTTGACTCGGAAGATCTTAAAGGAACCGTCGTGGACGTGATGGTTTACGTCAGCCGTCTGCGCGAGGCTTATTCGCATCTGTGTGACATATTCAAACCGATCAGGAACTCAGAGGACACAGAAGAAATTGAAGTATATCTTGCAGACGATGAAGTTCGCGGTAAGTTTTACGATGCTTTGTGCGTGTTTGGTCGCGCGCTGAACATGGTGATGAATTCCGAAAAGGCATACGCGGCATTTGAAAAAGCGGAGCTCGGAAAATATCAGTCGGCATTTATCTTCTATTCTAAAGTGCGCAGAAGCGTCAAGATTCGCTATGCGGATATGATCGACAACCGTGAATATGAGTCGCAGATGCAGAATCTTCTTGACACTCATTTATCCGTTGTCGGCCTCAAGCAGCTGACTAACCCGGTGGATATTCTGAATGAGGATGATTTTGAGAAGGAGTTACAAGAGCTTGGTTCCTTGCGTTCTAAAGCTGATGCGATCTTATCTCATGTAACGAAAAGTATCAAGGTCAACCGGGACGAGAACCCCGCCTATTACGATAGCTTTTCTAAACGCATTAAGACTGCGCTGGAGGATTACAAGAATCGAGTTATCACCGAAGCAGAATACCTGGACAAGATGAAATCGATCCTTGCCGATTATCGCAAGGGGACAACGAACATTGTTTACCCTGAGAGAATCAAAGGAAATCTGCATGCTCAGGCATTTTACGGTGTCATCGCCGCCATTCTGGACGATGTAATTGATATGGGACCCAATATTGAAACGGTATCGGATATTTCGCTTGAGGTCACGAAAATCATAGAAAAGCACGATACGGTCGATTGGCAAACAAACAAGGATATTCACAACAAGATTGCGCAGGACATTGATGATCTGTTCTACGATTTGGAAAAAAATCACGGATTCAAGGTGGATTTTGACACGATCGACAAGATCATTGAAAACGTTATTACCGTTGCGCTCAGGAGATTCAAATGAAAAGAATAATTGAGCTTGACGGCAGAACGGTAGAATATGATTTGGAGAGAAAGAACGTTAAAAATCTGAATCTGCGGATCAAAGCAGATCAAAGTGTGTATGTTTCCGCAAATCATAAAGTATCAGAAAAAACTATACAGGATTTTCTGCAAAGCAAGTCAGATTATATCCTAAAAGCCCTTGATCGTTATGCGGAAATGGCAAAATACGCTCCTAAGCCGAAAACGTACGTTGATGGCGAGAGTTTTAGGATCCTCGGACATGATCTGCGGTTAAAGGTAATACAAGGAAAAAGAAATTTTGCTGTTTCAGATGAAGTCTACGTGACATTGGTTGTAAAAGATCCAAATGATCACGATATGAAGAAGCGAACGATGGATAACTGGATCAAAAAGCAATGTCAAGAGTATATTCAGCAAGTTTGTGAATCCGTCTATCCGAAATTTCAAAAATATGGCGTCGAGTTTCCGGTGCTGCGTTTCAGGAACATGGTTTCACGATGGGGCAGTTGCCAGCCAAAACGAAAAATTCTAACGTTCAATATTGCTCTGATAGAAGCTCCGTTATCGTGTATTGAATATGTGGTTACGCATGAATTTGTTCACTTTTTACAGCCCAATCATTCGAGAAAGTTTTATCAGTATCTCAGCATGTTTATGCCGGATTGGAAAGAACGAAAAAGTTCACTTGAGAAAACTTACAATTATTTCGAATAATACAAAGATTATAGGATGTCGCAATGGGCAATAAAAAGAATACAAATCAAGACCCCTTTGAGGAATATCAGCGCGAATCCGATCCGTCGAAATGCGAGCGAAGCTATGCTTGGCATACGGCTATCGGACTTCAAGCTGTGGACGGGCTGGAAAACCGGTGTTTTTCCCTCTGCTGAGGAAAATCGGCAGAGGGATTTTTGTGTCAATCGCACATTTTTGTTTTTTCCTCCGTTGCGGTACAATGTACTTGCAAAGGAGGATTTTGCTATGAAAGATGAATTCATTACCCGCGTCGGCGTTTGGGGACAGCGCCACTACAACTATCTGAAAAATCACTTCCCTACGGTCATCAACGTGATGAGGATGAAAGGCACGCTGGAACAATACCTTAAAGACATTGACAAAGATGCAAAGGATATGTTCGATAAGCTGGTAAAACAACTTGCCAAACAGGAAGGCATCAACGAAGAACTGAAATCCGCCAATGAAATAGAGTGGATTCGTTCTATGAACAGCATCCGCAATCGTGCGGAAGAAATCGTTCTCAGCGAGATGATCTACAACTAATAAACAGCGGAGCCTGAAATACGGCTCCGTTTGTTGTTTCGCCAATATCAATATTTGACAAACAAATGAAACTTTTCGTTTCGTAGAAAATAAAGCATACTGTTTTCAAGTAACGCTTGATTTTTCGTAGAAAATAGTATATAATAAAATTGTTTTAGTAGAATTTCAATTTTCTATGAAAGGTTATGCTTTATGAAACGTCCGGATTATCTGAATCAAATACGAGGCAATATCGAAAGAGCCGAAGCCGGTTCGGTGTTTGTTTCGACAGACTTTACAGATATAACCGATAAGAAAACGGTGAATATGGGTCTTATTCGCCTTGCGGATGAGGGCTTAATAAAAAAAATCTTGTTCGGAGTTTATTACAAGCCGGAGTTCAGCGAACTGCTCGGTGAAACCGTTGCGCCGTCACCGAACAAGGTTGCTCATGCACTTGCCCGCAATTTTGGCTGGACGATTGTCCCCTGCGGCGATACGGCGCTGAATCTTTTGGGACTTTCAACGCAAGTCCCGTCTCAGTGGGTATATGTTTCCGACGGTGCATACAAAGAGTACACTTTCGATAATACGACAATCAAATTCAAGCGTACCACAAACAAGGAAATATCAAAGGTTTCCTATAAAACAGCGCTAACCATTCAGGCGTTGAAAGCGCTCGGTAAAGAAAACATCACCGAGCAAGTAATATTGCGTCTGAAAAAGATATTGACCGATGAAGAAAAAGAAAAGATGTTGGCAGAGTCGAAATCTGCAACATCATGGGTTTTAGAACTTATCAAAGTGATTTGCAAGGATGAAGAGAAATGAGAGATATCGCAAGGTTAAGTGAAAAGGACAAAAAGGCACTTTTCCACAATACTGCCGCTAAAATGGGTATGACCGACGCCATAATTGAAAAAGATTTTTGGGTGTGCTATATGCTCGATTATCTTTTTCATCGCTGCGCATGGAAAAATAATATTGCTTTCAAGGGCGGCACAAGCCTTTCAAAGTCATATGGCTTGATTGAACGCTTTTCCGAGGATATTGACTTGATTCTCGACTGGCGTGTTCTCGGCTACGAAAAGGATGAGCCGTGGGCTGACAGAAGTAACACCAAGCAGGACGCCTTTAATAAAGAGGCAGGCACAAAAACCGAAGCGTTTTTGAAAAACGAATTTATGCCTGCCGTTATAACGGATTTGCAAAGCGAACTTTCCTATGATGTAAATTGCTATATAGAAGAGGACGATCCGCAAACGGTGGTTTTTGCTTATAATCGCAGCTTTGACGATTCGGCAATTCTGCCTGTGATTCGTCTTGAAATCGGCGCGCTTGCGGCGTGGACACTGGCAGAGGAAAAGCCAATTACCCCTTATGCCGCCGAGTAGTACGGCAGACTTTTCAAGCAACCGAGCACCGAGATATTGACTGTCTTGCCGAAACGCACATTTTGGGAAAAGGTTACGATTTTACATAGAGAGGCATACCGCCCCGAAAACAGCGCCTTGCCAACAAGATATTCCCGCCATTATTATGATCTTTATTGTATGGCAAATTCGCCCGTAAAGGCCGAGGCTTTTGCGGACTTAGACCTGCTCGATAAAGTTGTACGTTTTAAGGATAAATTCTACCGTTGTTCGTGGGCAAGATACGACGAAGCC
>OLIT01003353.1_pt1 | contig 10001 bp, 11 predicted proteins | sample 1601341 | NCBI WGS metagenome assembly OLIT01 (sample SAMEA2452121, study PRJEB22498) | human gut metagenome | biome: human feces; feature: human gut; material: feces | place: Australia | collected 2012
TCAAAAGTCCATAGTATCTGAATTGTATTGAACCACGATATTAAAAGAAAGGAAACGTGTGATAATTAACTTCCTAATTATCATACAAGAATGATTATGAGAGATAGCGAAATAAAGAATCTTTTTGCAAAGGCAGATGAGCAAGTTCATGTTGATGAAATAAGAAAACAAAAGACTTATCATGCAATGATTGGGGAAATGGAAAAGCATAGAACGCCAATGATGTCTACAAAAAATATTTTGTTTCATCAATTTTGGTACATGGATAAATTGTTTTTTGCTGTTTATGGTGTCCTTATTTGTTTAGGAATTATTTTTATTACAGCATTGCAATATACCGGATTGAATCAAAATGGGATGATTACTGTATGTATGGTTGGAGCAGGTATTCTTAGCATAACGTCTATTAGTGTGATTGATAAATTGTTTTTTGGAAAAATGGCAGAGTTAGGAGAAAGCTGCTATTTCAATACAAAACAGTGTGTTGCTGCATGGCTGGTATTGTCGGGGATGATAAATGTTATGATATTGTTTTTGATAGCTGGTTATTTGAACTATCATTGGAGAGTTGGATTATTACAGGTGGGGCTGTATATCTTAACTCCGTATCTAGTATCAAGCATAACTGCATTAGGGATTTTATCAATGGAAACAAAAGGAAAGAATTCATCTTTATTTGGTATGAGTGCCATCTTTTTATCAATAAGTTATGGAGTAATAGGTTCGATTCCGAGAGCACTTTTTGTAACAACTCTTTGGATATGGGCAGTAGCTTTTCTTGTGTCGGGACTTTTATTTGTAATGCAGATAAAAAAATTGCTTAGTAAAATGGAAAAAGGAGAAGTATTATGCACGAATTAAAGTTGATGGATGTACAAAAAAAATACAAAGATAAAGAAGCAGTCAGAAAATTCAATTATACATTTACAAATGGTGTGTATGGACTGTTGGGAGAAAATGGTGCGGGAAAAACAACATTAATGAGATTGATTTGTGGTGTTTTGCAGCCAACGGGGGGAAGTATTTATTGCGATAATATTGAGATTGCCAGTATGGGAGCAGAGTATCGTAGGTTATTGGGCTATTTACCACAGGAGTTTGGATATTATGGTGATTTTACTGCGGAACGTTTCCTGCGATATATGGCGGCATTGAAAGCACTTCCGGAAGATTATGCCGATAGTCGTATTGACGAACTTTTAGATATGGTAGAGTTGAAAAATGTGAAAAAGAAAAAGCTGAAGACTTTTTCAGGAGGTATGATACGAAGAATAGGAATTGCACAGGCACTTCTGAATAATCCTGAAATTTTGATTTTAGATGAACCTACAGCAGGGCTTGATCCAAAGGAGAGAGTACGCTTTCGCAATGTGATTAGTTCACTTGGAAAAAATAGGATGGTTTTACTATCTACACATATTGTATCTGATATAGATTATATTGCAGACCGTATTTTGATTATGAAGAATGGAGAACTGATTCAAGAAGGAACGGAGAAAGAGATTACTGACAAAGTGGAAGGATGTGTTTGGAAGTGTATTGTTTCTGAAAAAGAAGCAGGGCAGATAACCAGTAGCTTCATTGTAAGCAATATGAGAAGTAGTGGAGAAAATGTTGAACTAAGAATTGTTTCAGAAAGACAGCCAGTAGCAGGTGCAGAAAATGTGGAAAGTACACTGGAAGATGCATATCTTTATCATACACAAATAACAGGGGGAGAAAAAAATGCGACTTTATAAGATGGAGCTTTTTAAACTATTTCAAAATAAAATATTTAAAATAGGAATGTTGGCTGCGACAGGATTGCTGTTTCTGTATTTTTGGTTTGCAGAGGTCGGTGGAGAAATAGCGACAATAGATGGGAAGTTTTATTCCGGTTATGAAGCAGTGCAGATGAATCGGAAGATTACGGAAGAATTTGAAGGTGATTTGACGGATGAAAAAGTGAATCAAATAATTGAAAAATATGGTTTGCCTACAAAATTTGAGGAAAATATGCCAGGGTGGAGAGATGGAAACTTTTTAAATGATTTTGTTACAAGATATTTTACCAATGGAGCATGGGAAAATGGTGTACTTCCAACGGAGAGGTATTTTCTGGGGGAAACAGAGTTGGGAAAAGCTTATGATGAAATTGGGAAAACACCTTATTTGGCATATACAACGGGATGGAAGGTATTCGTTGAAATGTTTCAGTTTGGATTGATTTTAGGAAGTATATTGATTATTTGTGGAGTGTCGCCCATCTTCGCAGAGGAAAGCCAAACGAAAATGCTGCCATTAATTTTTAGCACGGAAGAAGGAAGAAGAAAAGATGTTCCTGCTAAAATTTTGGCTTCTTTTACATTCACGATTTTCATTTTTATGTGGTTTGTGTTAGTCAATTTGGTCTTATGCTGGATGATATATGGTTTGAAGGGATTTGAAAATATATCCTGGATGGTGCTTTCTCAACATATGCTTCAACCTGTATTATTTTTGAAATATCTTGGCATTTTATTAGGATTAGCTTTTCAGGCGCTTTTATCGTTATGCGCCATTACACTATGCGTTTCTGCATATCAGGATAGCTCTTTTGGCGCAGTGATTATTGCGGCTGTATGTTGGGGACTTCCTGTATTGATAAGGATGTTTTTCGGGGGAATCATTTGGCTTATAGTAGATTCTATGCCGATTTTTCTTGTCATGACGGGAATTGTAAATGACATATATGAGATATGGTATATTGTACTGGGAATAAATATTTGTTTTGCCATAGGGTGTTTGGTAAAGGGATTGGTATCTTATAAGACAAAACAATTTGCATAAAAATAATTGGCTTATACAGGATGTGGAATGGGGTGATCATTTGGGAAGATTTTAATTCTATCATTTGAGGATGGAGAAGAGCATATTTTCAATCGTCTTTTGTCATATGCTAATGAAGAAATAGAAGTTATGAAACATGATGACTTCTGTAAAGAAAAACTTCATTTTGAAGGACTTTGTATTGACAAGTTTAAGCGGATTGTGGTTCGTGACGGAAATGAGATTGAACTTACATATACAGAATTTGAAATTTTATTGTTGTTGGCTCAAAATGCTGGAATAGTATTCAGCAAAGAGCAGATATATAATAGCGTTTGGGAAGAGCCATATTTCGGTGATTACAACATTGTTATGAGCCATATTCGCAATATACGGGAAAAGATAGAGGATAATCCAAGCAAGTCAATCTACATACAGAGGGTTTGGGGGGCGGCTATAAATTTAATAATAAGTTAAAATGAGCAGATATTGCATAGCGTTTGTAATATTTGTTTTTTATTAGGCTGCTAATGTGAAATGTCTTGATAATAATAGGACTTTATGTGGATTAATAATTCATTTTACGGACAAGAGTATAATATTTAAAATTGAAAGTTGTAAAATTCCACGTTGAATTTTACAACTTTATTTCGTATGATATATATAAATGAAGAAATTATATTAAGGAAAGGAAGTTGATTTTATGCTGAATATATTACTTGTATTAGATTTAAGAAATTATAATGAAGTACTGAAAAATTGTCAGTTACAATACACCGGATGAGCCAACCATGGGTAGCGGAAGCTATCCGGATACGTATGAAACAGATACAGAAAAAACAATGGAATACTGATCCTTGATGCAACAAAGTATACTCCGTTCCTGACAGGATTATCAGTATCAACTAGCCTAATATCCGTTCGATCGTTTAGGAAAAGGCGGCTGCACCAGTGGAATTAGGAGCAAAAATGGAACTCGGCCATGGCGAAAAAGGAATGACTCGGATAAAAAGATGTTGTTTGATGACTATAACGAAAGCGATGTTCTCATTGCGACCGTGAGCGGTACTTTGAAAGAGTGGGTCATTATTCAGAACGCATTAAGGCAGATAAAATCTACCGAAATAGAAACAACTTTGTTTATTGCAGGGGGCACGGAATCCGCTTAAATGGACTGTTTCATGGCAGACAAAAGAAAAATGATGAAATCGACAAAAAGACCGAATACAAGGATAATGCTGTCCGGATTGCAGTGGAAAGGGCCATCATTCTGGCAAAGCAAAAATAAGGGATTGGACTGATTGACCGCAAGATGGATGAGACAACAACGAGGTGCTTCATAGAGTTGTCCGTCATTGCAATGAATGTGGATTGGATATGTAAATCACTTTTACACTTATTTTTCGATACCGTTTTTCAAGGTACAAACAGGATGAATTCATGCTGATATATATAACAATAACCTGAAAAATTAGCATGCTGTTTAAAAACCATTAATTAGGGCAATCTTGTGATAGCTTCCTATGTATACAGGGTTATTTGTGTAAAGAAAAAATTTGAAAGATACATATATAGATTTTTGAGAAAGGTTAAAAGGAAAAGCATATGTCAAAACTATATGAAGCCAGAAGATCAAATTTAAGTAATCCATTGACTAAAGACGAAGTGGGATACACTTTTAATTGTGAAAACATAAATTACATTATTAATAACATTGATGAAGAAAAATATGGCTCATATTTAATTGGTGGCATTGTTGGAACTGGAAAAAGCAGTTTGGTTGATATTGCAGCGGCATATTCAAAGAAAAAAACACTAACAATTCATGTTAATTTTTATAATGAAAAAGAAATTATAGAAAAGTTTTCTAAGATTGTTTTGGAATGTTTAATTGATAAGATAGAAAATGAAAGCGGAATTCTTGATGACAAATTGTCTAAATTAGTAAGAAAATGTAAGTTGGAATTATATTATTCAATAGATGAGCAATTGGACAAAAAGGAAACGACAAACAGTGGGATAAAACAAATGCAAAAAGAGCATGTTTCTTTATTTTCCAAAATGAGACTTGCAATAAAAGGGATTTTTTCATCAGAAGCTAATATCGAGGGAGAGGAAATCCTTGAAAATGAGAATTATAGCGATGAAAATAGAGAGATAAAGAAATCCATTTCATTGACTAAAATAGAACATGATAGAATAAAAGATATTTTAAATATCATTAGGCAATTAGATAATTTGAATACTATTTTTATTTTCGATGAGTTGGATAAAATGAATATTGATGTATTAGAGAGTTTGTTCGAAAAATATAAATGTCTTTTTGTCGAAAATAATATCTTCAATTTTTTCTTGGTTGATGATGAAATGTATCTGAAATATAGTGATAATAATATTTGTAAGAATAAGCTATATACATATTTTTCGGGGAAGTATTATTTGCCGCTATTAAGTTTTGAAGAAACAGTACGCTATTGTGTAATGATGTTTGGAGAAAGTGATTATTTGACGTGCTTATTTCAATATTACAACACATTAGGAAATTATAGACTTTTAAACATCAGTTACAATGAAGATAAGTATTTAAAGAAAATGACTGTAATAAAGGCTTATATTTTCATACGTGTAATTGACAAAATAGATGTTCCGTATTTAGAGGCATGTTATTTAGATTCAATTATTAAGAAAATAAAAATAGTAATTGAGGAGTCAATCAAGTTAAGAAATTTTACCATAAAGGACTTTGAATGTCATTTAGAAAAAAGTAATGCTATAGATAACGTTTGGCCTGGAAATCAAGAATTAATAAATTGGGTTATTGAGGTAATAAAGGATATATTTCCACAGGCAATAGAGATAGAGGATAATCGTGTTAGTATAAATGCAACAACTTTGTATAATCAGTATGAATTATTTGAAAAAGCTGCTTTATCATATCGTAAAGAAAATTTAAAAGAAGAAGCTAGAAATATTCAGTTAAGTGATATGTACCATTATCTGAAGAATGGCGACAAGGTATATAAGCAAATTGCATTTTTAAGCGAGAATATTATTCCATTGGAAGTTGCAAAAAACAATCCTAAGACATATGAAGAAGCTTTAATAAATCTGGTAAAAGCCAATTTATATCAAAAAAATATGCAAGTTATCATTCTTCAAAGAGAAAGGGGAGAAGAATCATACTATAAAAATGACCATGAGTACACAGGAATAATTGTAGTTGATAAGGGAGCAATTCAAGTAGCTTATTATGTTGACCGTGGAAGCTATGATTCTGATTCGTTTGATGCTATGGAGAAACTGGTAAATGTTTCTAACCAGTATGGAGTAGATGTGAAAAAAATGAAAATTGAAAATTATATAGATTTAAATAAAGATATACGACATATTGTTAAAAAATATAATGCTGTTTAGATTGAAAAAGGGGGATGAAGAAGAGGTGATTAACACTGTAAAAGATTTGATGGATTCATTAAAAGAAAAGGGTATCAGTGAAATAGAAGACTTTCTATACATTAAGCACGGTCCAACAATCGGTGCAATGTATGAAGGATTAACAAAAGAACTAATGGATAAAGCAATTTTTAAAGATGTTGATTTAAAAGTATGTTCTGGATTTATTTCAAATTCTAAAGGGGAGTTAAGCAAACAAATTGATTGTATGATTGTAATGGGTATAGGTAAGCAAATTCCATATACAGGGGATTATATCTATAATATAAATCAGGTTGTGGCGGTAATTGAAGTGAAGAAAGATTTGTTTGCTAAAGAAGTAGATTTGGCATACAAGAATTTATTAAGTGTAAAGAGTATAGTTCAACCAGATCAAGATATGTCAATAGATAAATTGGAACAGGCATATGAGAATGTAACCGGTAGAAAATTACCATCTGTTGATGAGGTAAAAAAATTACCTGAATATGAACAATATTTATATCATGCATTAGTTGTCGAAGCATATCTTCCGGTAAGGATTACAATGGGATATGGTGGATTTTCAACGGAAAAGGCGTTTAGAAAAGGGTTTGTGAAATATCTTACGAATCACCAAAAAATTAAAGGATATGGTATTACGAGTATGCCATCATTAATGGTTGCCGGTGATAATTCAATAATAAAGACTAATGGATTACCATTCGCAATATCTGAACGAAATATAAAGTGTGGAGAATGGATTGCAATGGGAACAAGTAATGAATCCCCATTGTATTTTGTTATATATTTGATTTGGACAAGATTGTATTACATATTTCCCAATTTAGAGGAGAATATATTTGATAATACGGAAAAAAAGATGAATCCATTATTAAAATGTAGATGTAGTTCTAAGGGCTGGGAGTATACGGTTATAGATGTTGAGCTGCAGGATACAACAGAGAAAGATTGGGCGCCGATAGAAATAAGCTTGATGTCAAATGTATTGTTAAAAATGATTGAAGGCGGCAAAGAAATTAGAATTGATGACATGGATGTAATCGAAGTATGTAATGAAAATGGAGAATGTTTAGAAGATATTATAGAAGATTTGAAGTACAAACGCATTATTTATGTGAGGGATAATGTAATAAAAGTGCTTCCAGAAACGTGGATGACTGTAGTGTTTAAGGGAAAGTACTATTTTGGTGATAATTTTAACAATAGAATGTGTGAGTGGTATCAAAAAATGTTAAGATGATTATAAGGTGTACAACATTCCATATAATGGGAGGTAAAGGTCAAATGAAAAGCTAAATTCCTGTTCGAATTAGGAATGTAATATCGAAATTTGAAAGCTGTAAAATTTCACGTTGAATTTTACAGCTTTCTTGCGTATAATATATATAAAAGAGAAATTATATCAAGGAAAGGAAGTTGACTTTATGCCGAATATATTACCTGTATCAGATTTAAGAAATTATAATGAAGTGCTGAAAAATTGCCAGGTTGGAGAACCCGTGTTTTTGACCAAAAATGGTAGAGGTAAGTTTGTGGTTATGGATATTGAGGACTATGAGCGTGAGAAGGCAGAGAAAAAGCTGTTGATGAAGCTACAGGAAGCAGAAGAAGCAGTTAAGGATGAAAGTGCCTGGATGAGTTTGGATGAACTGAAGAAATCTGTCGGGGTATAGCCTATGATGAAATTACGGATTAATCCTATTGTGGCAGAGGACTTAAAGAAAATGAAAGAGTATATTGCGGAAGACAATGAAGAAATGGCAGTAAAGACCATTCAGGAGATATATGCTCGAATTGAGAATATACAGCAATTTCCGTATATGGGAGCTGATCTTGCTAAGAGGGTCAGCTTTCGGACGGATTATAAATATGTGATTTGTGGGAATTATGTTGTGCTGTATAAGATTGGAAAAGAGTATGTGGAGATTTACCGGGTGGTGAATCGGCATCAGGACATTACGAAGATATTTTAAATTAAACGGAAGAAAATGATGGAATAACAAGCAAAAGTAAAAATAAAAATGCCTACCTTCGTACCTGACTGGTGGAAGGTAGGCATTTAATTACCATAGTAATTATGCGTAATATACAAAACGCTATGAAAGCTTTATTTTTAGGTGGTTCTTCTATCCTTATGCCATCTCTTTTTCCCCGATCTTATTTACGATCGTCCTAAAAATCCGGAACATGAAGAGGATCGTCATGATAATGGAGATCAGCTCTGCGATCGGGAATGCCCACCAGATCAGGGAAACTCCCATCTGCCCATTTCTGACAAACATGGAAAAGATTCCAGCCAGCGGCAAGATGATGATGAACTGTCTCAAAAGCGAAATAACCAGAGATTCCACACCTCCGTCCAATGCCTGATAAATGCCCTGATAAGCGACATTGATCCCGGCAAACAAAAAGCTGACTGAGATGATTCTCATCGCACCAATAAAATAGGTTCTTGACTGTCCCGCATTGAACAGCGTTGCAAATCCCCCAGGGAAAATCTCTGTGATCGCAATTCCCAGAATCATCAAAGCTATTGTATAGATCAGGCCATATTTGATTCCATCCTGAATTCTCTTCTTGTTCCGCATTCCATAAGCAAATGCAATGATCGGTGTGATCGCAGCTCGCAGACCAAAAGCAAGAAACAGCCATATGCTGTCTGGGCTGACGGATTGAATTTCAGGATCAGATTCATCACATAAACCATAATGGACATCAATGCCTGGGCAATGATTGCCGGAAGTCCGATTTTATAGATTTCTTTGATAATTCCGCCATCCGGCTTCATGTATTTTGCCCCATGCTCGAATTCCTTATTGAATTTGATATGAAAGATAAGCAATAATACTGCGGATGCTACCTGACCAATTACAGTTGCATAAGCTGCACCTTTCACTCCCATTTCCGGGCAAGGACCAATACCATAAATCATGATCGGATCAAGGATAATATTTACAACGGCTCCAACCACCTGACCAATTGTGGAATAAAGAGAACGACCTGTTGCCTGTAATAACTTTTCAAATAAAGAAAAGAAAATAATACCAAAAGAGATTACGCAGCATATCCTCAGATAGCTGACTCCCATCTCCAATACTTCTGTATCTACTGTCTGTGATGAAATATATGCTTTCACCCCAAAGATACCAAACAGTAAGCAGACCACATAAATGATCACTCCAAGAAACAGACTGTTTCCTGCTACCTTTGCTGCTTTTTTACTATTCCCTTGACCAAGTGTCCTTGCCAGAAGTGCATTGGTTCCGACACCCGTTCCGATTCCTACTGCGACCATAAGCATCTGAACCGGGAATACCAAAGTCAATGCATTTAATGCTGCCTCACTGCCTACTCTCATATTTCCTACAAATGCACTGTCTACAATGTTATAGACTGCCTGCAATGCCATAGATAGGATCATCGGGATTCCCATCTGGACCATCAGCTTATTTACCGGCATCTCCTTCATCTTGTTGCTTTCCGCCATTTTTTAAACTCCTTTCTTTTTGGCACAAAAAAAGTGCGCACCTTGTCATATAAGCTGGACTTACGCTGACACGCTACACACTTTTTCATGGCGATATTGATTTTTGCAAAATGAAAACGAGTAGCTGGTAAACTGGATTTACGCTTACTTGCTACTCGTTTCTTGTAATTATATTTCCTCTTTTTCAAAAAGTCAAACAAAATTTTCCTTACATTCTCTCTTCTTTTTACGCATAACAAAAGCGGGTGATGGGAATCGAACCCACGTATCCAGCTTGGAAGGCTGGTGTTCT
>OLIT01003357.1_pt1 | contig 9987 bp, 7 predicted proteins | sample 1601341 | NCBI WGS metagenome assembly OLIT01 (sample SAMEA2452121, study PRJEB22498) | human gut metagenome | biome: human feces; feature: human gut; material: feces | place: Australia | collected 2012
AACTTTTTTAATTCTTTCATACTCATTCAGTTGCTTTTACAGTCAAATCTATGGCGGATTTTCAAAATAAGCGTATCTTTGGCGAGTAAAATAAGAACCAGATAAATATGAAAAAGATAACAATCGCAATCGACGGTTTTTCGTCCTGCGGAAAAAGTACAATGGCCAAAGACCTCGCCCGCGAAGTAGGATACATTTATATAGACAGTGGAGCCATGTACCGCGCAGTCACCTTATATAGTATTGAGAACGGGATATTCGACGGAGATGTCATCGATACGGAGAAGTTGAAAAAAGCAATCAAGGATATTCAGATTTCCTTCCGTCCGAATCCGGAAACGGGACGCCCGGACACTTACCTCAACGGGGTGAATGTGGAGAATAAAATCCGTACAATGGGGGTTTCGTCAAAGGTCAGTCCTATCAGTGCGCTTGATTTTGTACGCGAAGCGATGGTGGCACAGCAGCAGGCCATGGGAAAAGAAAAGGGAATTGTGATGGACGGACGTGACATCGGGACCACCGTTTTTCCGGATGCGGAACTGAAAATATTCGTAACGGCTACTCCGGAGATTCGTGCCCAACGCCGTTTTGACGAACTGAAAGCAAAGGGACAGGAAGGCAGTTTTGAAGAAATTCTGGAAAACGTAAAGCAACGGGATTATATCGACCAGCACCGCGAAGTGAGCCCATTGCGTAAGGCAGATGACGCTTTACTGCTCGACAACTCCAATCTGAGTATTGAGCAACAGAAAGAATGGCTGTCGGAACAGTTCGGGAAAATTGTTAATAAGTAGAGGACAGAAGTTGAGTGTATGATAAAAGTAGAGATAGATGAAGGGTCCGGCTTCTGCTTCGGGGTGGTCACAGCCATCCACAAAGCGGAAGAAGAACTGGCAAAAGGAGAAACCCTCTATTGCCTGGGGGATATTGTACACAACAGCCGGGAAGTAGACAGGCTGAAAGCGATGGGACTGATTACCATCAACCGCGATGAATTCAGACAATTACGCAATGCCAAAGTGTTGCTCCGTGCGCACGGAGAGCCACCGGAAACTTACCAGATTGCCCAAGAAAATAACATTGAAATCATCGATGCTACCTGCCCGGTTGTACTGAGACTCCAAAAGCGCATCAAGCAAGAGTTCCGAAAAGAAGACTTTGAAGAAAAGCAAATTGTTATCTACGGCAAAAACGGTCACGCGGAAGTGCTGGGACTGGTGGGACAAACGGGTGGCCAAGCCATTGTCATCGAAAGTGCGGAAGAAGCCAAAAAGCTTGATTTCAGCAAAAGTATCCGGCTTTTCTCGCAGACCACCAAATCTTTGGATGAGTTTCAGGAGATTGTGGAATACATCAAACACCACATTTCACCGGATGCCACTTTCGAATATTATGATACGATTTGCCGCCAAGTTGCCAACCGTATGCCCAATCTCAGAGAGTTTGCGGCTACACACGATCTTATCTTTTTCGTCAGCGGAAAAAAGAGTTCGAATGGGAAAATGCTTTTTGAAGAATGCCTGAAAGTGAATGCGAACTCACACCTGATCGACAATGAGAAAGAAATCGACCCTTCTTTGCTTCAGAATGTGGAATCTATCGGAGTATGCGGGGCGACTTCCACTCCCAAATGGCTGATGGAAAAAATACATGACCATATCCGGCTATTAATAAAAGATTAACAATGTGTCAAAGGACTGGTATTTTCTCCCTCCCAAAAGAATAAAAAGAAAGAAAGAAGGAACAATTTGAATATTTTTAATGGTTTCGACACACGAAAAAAAACTTATGAAACACCGCTTTCAACTTTTTGTTGTACATTTGCCACGTCAAACTAATTAATGAAAGATTGTTATGGGAACAGTTAAATGTATCGGTATTTTGACTTCCGGAGGTGATGCCCCGGGTATGAATGCGGCTATCCGCGCAGTAACACGTGCGGCTATCTACAACGGACTACAAGTAAAAGGTATATATAGAGGATACAAAGGTCTGGTGACAGGCGAAATCAAAGAGTTCAAGAGCCAGAACGTAAGTAATATCATCCAACTGGGTGGAACCATCCTGAAAACAGCCCGCTGTAAGGAGTTCACCACACCGGAAGGCCGCCAGCTGGCTTATGATAATATGAAAAGAGAAGGCATCGATGCTTTGGTGATCATCGGTGGTGACGGTTCGCTGACAGGCGCCCGAATCTTCGCACAGGAATTCGATGTTCCATGTATCGGACTTCCGGGAACGATTGACAACGACCTTTACGGCACGGATACCACTATCGGATACGATACCGCATTGAACACCATTCTGGATGCAGTAGATAAAATCCGCGACACCGCCACTTCACACGAACGTCTGTTCTTTGTAGAAGTGATGGGACGTGACGCCGGATTCCTCGCTCTGAACGGTGCCATTGCTTCGGGAGCCGAAGCAGCCATTATTCCGGAGTTCAGTACGGAAGTCGACCAACTGGAAGAATTTATCAAGAACGGATTCCGCAAATCCAAGAATAGCAGTATCGTACTGGTAGCGGAAAGCGAACTGACAGGCGGTGCCATGCACTATGCGGAACGTGTGAAAAACGAATACCCGCAATACGATGTACGTGTGACGATCTTAGGACACTTGCAGCGCGGTGGAAGCCCTACAGCTCACGACCGCATCCTGGCAAGCCGTTTGGGTGCCGCTGCCATCGACGCTATCATGGAAGACCAGCGCAACGTGATGATAGGTATCGAGCACGATGAAATCGTTTATGTACCATTCAGCAAAGCTATCAAGAATGATAAGCCGGTCAAGAGAGATCTGGTCAATGTATTGAAAGAACTTTCTATATAATAAAGGTAATACATTCATATAAGGTAATATAAAGAACGGTGGACGCAATGAGAGATTCAATGGTCCACCGTTCTTGTTTCAATAAAGCTATCACTATTTCCAGGAGTCCGGACCGATATACCGGCATTCTTTCAAGCAATATCTCTTTTCCCCGCGGCAGATAAAGCGATCGTCTTTTCACGCTTTCTCTTATTCATCATTTTCTTAATCCACAAATAATAACCGGTCAACGGCAAGGAAGCGCCCACTAATGCAGCCAAAAAAGTAAGTATACGTGTCGTCATACCTCCCCAGTTGCCTACATGAACAGAGTAAATCCAACCGCGTATTTTTCCCGCCTTATCCTGATGCTGATAAAGACTCGTCTCTGTAAATTCACCATTTTCCGTATTAAATGAATAACGGTCAGCAGCACGTTGATTCCCCAAACGGTCGAAAGCAACGCTAGCCGTACCGGAGGAAACACTGATCTGTTTGTATGCCGGATTCTGAAGACTCAGTTTATCATATATTTCCTGCCAATAAGCAAAGGCAGAAACAACAGGCTTTGGCTGTTCAGTTTGCTGGTGTTTCCAATGTCTGCCGCCCTCATGCAGGTTGCCTTCCTGCCGTTCACTTTGTGAATAATCTGCGGATAAGCCTTCCTGTTTTTCTCGATGCGGCCTGTCCGGACGACCTCTTCTGACACTTCCACGTTCTTCGGCATTCTCCCGTCCTTCAGTTTCAGCCTTCGGCTTTCCATCCTGCAAAGCCAGTCGGGCATCTCCTTTGGAGGCACTTTCTTTCTGTCCGTGTCCATGTCCGCCCTGCTGCACTTCTACGCCAAAAACTTTATAAAAGGCTGTCCGATACCAAGTGAAAGACCACGTCAGCCCGGTCAGCGACATAGCCAGCAGAAGAACCAGCGCATACATTCCTCCCGCCACATGCAAGTCATACCAAAACCGCTTCCAGCCTTTCGTGCCCGATATCTTCAGACTATTTTTCAATGCCTTACGTGTACGCGGCCACCAGACAATGATTCCGGAAATCAAGACTACGACAAACATCAAAGTGCTGACGCCTACAATCATCTTTCCCCAGAAAATCCCCTCACCTCCCGGATTCATACTATCCAGCAACCAGCGGTGCATCCGAAACATAAACGCAAAAAAACCGCTGCGCTGATTCTTTCCGGTAATCTCGCCCGTATACTGATCGACATACACCGAAGAACGGCGGGGTTTGGAAAGACTCACCTGATAAGTGCGTTCCGGATCAGAGGAAATGCTGACACCCGACACAGAAACATCATCGGGCAACGTGGCAGCCACCTTTTCCAACAACTGATCAACCGGTAGCGGAGCTGCCTCAACTTGTTTCACAAAGTAAAGTTCCGGCCACATCAGTTCATTTACCTCATTCTCGAACACCAGCATGGCGCCGGAGAAACAGATAAGCGTGATTATTATTCCGAAGGGGACTGAGAGCCACAAATGAATTTTTCGAAAAAACTTTCTCATTGTATTTGTATGGGTTACTTTTGGCACAACCTTGCTGATTTCATGATTGGCAAAGAATATTCAACATTTAGTCTGTGAAAGTAGCGTCAACAGCTGATGAAGAGATGATATTTTCTCCAAAAATACCGTAAGTGGTAAAGCGGGTAATCGTATATTCGTTCGAACGTTTCGCAATACCGCCGTTTGTATTCAGTTCATAAGCTGTGGTTACACCTTCATTTCCCTGATTGTATTGGAGGCGATACAGATATTGGTCTTTGTAGAAAATCCAGGCAGTACCGGTAGCAGTTTCAAATCCGTTATTGTTGCCGGGAGTTACACTGCCACTTTCGAGAGTCGAGGTAGCCAGTAAGTAGTTGGCTGTACTGTTGGCCGATGTTACGGTAGCCGATACGACGTAAGTTGAGTGCGAATCCTTGGCAAGTCTACCTATCGCAGTGATTCCGGTAGCGTTGACAGTCAGCCCTTTTGTTGCCGTATGAGTAACCGGATCAATTTTATAAATAGCCGGATGATTGGTTTCTCCGTCTGCAGTAATGGGAATGACGCCGACATAAGCCACGCCGTTCTCACAAAACGGGGTACCGGAGAAAGAAGAGATACGATCCGGTTCAGGCAGTCCGTCTACATAGTGCAGTTCTCCCTTATCACCATTTCCTGTCGCCTTGAAGACAGCCATTCGCGTAGCTCCCGTGCCACGTGAGTTAATTTCGCCTGTGTACATCTGCAACAAGAAATAGTCTCCGGCGATGTGCCAGCAGCGCAGGAATGACTTGCCGCCCGAGAGTTCTTCCAGATTACAGTAATAGCTGTCAAAGTCAGTCGCGCCAGCTTTGATGCGGACCACTCCTGCCGGTAAGTTGGTTTTCTGTACGTCGGCATCCATGATCTTGGCATAACTCGGGGAAAACACATATACGTCTCCATTGTCGGCAGCCCAAATCGTCTGATAATACTGTGAACGCATACGTCCGCAAGCATAACTGATTTTGTCCGTCCTGATCAGCGTCGGGTTGTTGAAGTTTTCATCGTTGTAGATAGCCACCCATGCTTCGTTGGGGTACTGAGTCCACTGCAGTTCCCCTTTCTCATAGCTGGAGCTGTTGCTGCCTCCGTCTTCGGTTTTCACCAGTTCCGGATATTTCACCCACTTGCCATCTTCAAAAGCCGATCCGTATACACTTAGTCCCATAGAAATAGGAGCGGTATAAATTTTATTGTTGGCTTCAAGAATACCGGCGAAAGTAACGTACTCGCCATTTCCCAAAAAGTTTTCGCCACGGATGACATCTCTGTTTTTCATGATCTGGTCAGTCACATGCAGATAGGTAATAGCTATTCCCTTCTGTACGGATTGCGTTTCTTCCGGAGCAACGGCTCCCTCAGTTTCATCACAAGAGGTACAAAGCGTACCTGTCAACAGAGCCATTGCAAAGCTCCACATCAAAAAATTCTTCTTCATCTTTTTTTGAGTATTTGTAGTTAATCAAATTGTTTTTATTTCTCTCAGGTTTAAAATTCTTTCTGTTTCAATTTCCGCCGAAGTACACTCTCACTTTCCCATAGAAGGCACGACCGGCTTTCTGGAGACTGAAGTTATCATAGAGTTTTTCGTCAGTGAAGTTTTTACATTCGAACGATACGTTATATCGTCCATTCTTCAGGCTGTAGGTGATACCCAGATTATGTGAAAACTGTGTAGGCACTATGTCTTTGGTTTCCACCGCTCCCAATGCTTCGGAGTAAAGCGGAAAACCATGTACATACATATTGTCATAGGTAACGGTCAGCGTATTTCCTTTCTTCCAGAGGTTCCGCCAGAAGAAAGAGATGTCCGAATTGGCAAAACGGTAAGGCAGGTTCGGCATACGTGCGCCATAAGTCAGACTTTCCTGCCCGGTCTGCGTTTTCTCCACATTGTCACGCACGTCCATTTGTGTAAAGTTTCCGCCGATACTGACCCAGCAGGAGTAATTATAACGCGCGGAAATATGATAGCCTTTTGTTTCAACACTTCCATAGTTGCTGTAAGAACCGTATGAACGGTTGCTCGTAGTTTCGATACTGCGATAGATATAATCGGAAGTATTCCGGTAAATCAGTCCGGTTTCCACATACAGACCGTGTTTACCCAATTGGCGGTTATAGCTCAAATTAAAATTGAGGTTATCACTTTTTTCCGGATTCAGTCCTATTTTTCCCAGTTCAAGGTCTTCGTCACCAAAAAGTTCTTCGTTCGTAGGCAGTCGGTAAGCCTTCTCATAAGAAAGTTTTGCCTGCAATCCCGAGAGGATGAAATAAGTACCGGCCGCGCCATATCCCACAGAGCTTACATTATTGGTGAGACGGACGTAGTTACTCATTCCACTGGTCGATGCGGACACGGGACCCGCATTATATTGGTTGTAATATTTCCCGAATACGGATAAATTCCAGTGCTCCGAAGGCATTAGCCTGTATGAAAATCCGGTTATATTTTTGCGGGTCACTTTGGCGATAGTGTTCGATTCATCGACAGAGACGGAGTTGTGGTTTTCACGATGAAAAGCGTTCAAGACGTGGTTCAGCACAAATGTATGCGCAGTGCCGATGTGGTAGTTGGCGGTAAAAGTAGCGTTCCAGTTGTCGTTGTCGGACTTCATATCCTGATATGACTGTTCTCCTTTTCTCCCTTTCAGAGAGGTTTTCTCACCAAGCCAGTTGAAACGGTACGTTGCCGTATCGACATTATTTGTAAAGTTCCGGTTGTAATTGGCTGTGAATGCTACGTCCAGATTCCTGACGAATAAATTACGTTTACGATATTCCAGAGAAGGCATCAGAGAGTTTCCCTTACGATATTTTTCACCAAATACGACCTTTTGTACCACTCCTGTCTGGATTTCTTTGTACATACGCGAGTACGCCAGTCCGATCATCAGACGATCCGCCCATTTCTTGTCAACCAGCCCTACTTTGCCGACAACAGCCTCGTTGTGATAGTTATCATGAAAGCGTTTCACATGTTCTATCTTGTCCGTATTGATAGCCGAGCCGCCGCCTTCATAAAACTCTTCGACAGGGGTATCCACATAGTAACTGTTGTCAGAATAGTTTTGGAAAGCGTTGATTTCGTAAGTCAGTCCATTCTTGAAGGTCTGTCCGAAGTTGACGTACGATTTATGTGTATTGAACGAGCCGTAAGAGTAGGATGCGTCCAGAAACCAGTTTTTCCGGTTTTTATTGGTTACGATATTGATAACTCCGCCCAAGGCATCCGTCCCGAACCCGACAGGCACTACGCCACGGTACACTTCGATGCGGTCAGCAAAGTTAATGGGAATGTTGTTCAGTCCGAAAGAACTTCCTACGCCCTCCTGCGGCACTCCGTCAATAAACAGCTTGACGTGCTTGCCGGAAAATCCGTCCAGCGAAAGAATCATATCCGACCCCACTCCTCCGGCTTCCCGAAGTTTGAGTCCCGGAACTTTTGCCAAGGCATCAGAAAGGTTTTGTGTACTGTTATGCAGACCTTTCGCATCAATTGCCACCGCATTAAAGGCAGATTTATTTACCCGGCTCACTGCAGAAGTGGACACTACCACTTCATTCAGTTCCGTCACCTGCGGAGCAATCGTTACATTGACCCTTATTCTTTCACCGGCTTTCAGTGTCACTTTCTTTTCTACTGTCGTATACCCAATGGCCGATACAACCAGTGTGTAGTCGCCTGCTGCCGCTTTCAAGTGATACAATCCCTTTTCATCTGTAGTCGCTCCTCTGTTCGTCCCTTTCAGATATACAGTCGCAAAGTCCACTACTTCTTTTTCTACAGTAGAAATCACTCTTCCGGAAATCATCCCTCCGGATCGCCCATGTTGAGAAAATGCTGACACTGAAAATAAGAACACAAGAAAAACCAGAAAACTTTTATTAATCATCTCTTTTTACTCTATTTACTTAATACCTACTATATAGTTCCGATAACGAATTCTAAAACGATACAAAGGTAGTGACAAATAGAGATGTGGGACAATCCCCATCTATTGGTAAAAATAGATCAACAAAAAGAAGATATCCGGAGATACACAATACCTAAAAATAAGTAATCACAGCATAAATTAAATAAAAACAGTCTTATTTCAACCAGCGTTCCAAAGCCTGTTCCGTTTCCTGCCACAGTTGTTTTTGCTGCACATGGCAGAGGTATTTTTCGGACAGCTGCTTCCTGTGGCTGCTCGCATAAAGCTGTCCGCTGACTCCGGCCACTGCCTCATCCAGCAAGAGGCCGACGGCAGTGGAAGCCCCTTTCTTCGGCGTACGGATAAAGGGGCGGAAAAAGAGATCCGTCAGCGGGTCAAACCACTGGTGCATAGTGATGATGTTGGTAGAAACAATGCCGGGATCGGCGGCATTGACAGTGATTCCTTTTTCACGGAGGCGTTCCGAAAGTTCGATCGTAAACAGCATCAAAGCCAGTTTTGTATTGCTGTAAACAGGGATTCGCCAAAAACTTCCCTGTCTTCCCTGCCGGAAGAAATCGGGAAAATCGAGGCGACCGATCGCATACGTGCAAGAAACCATGTTCACAATCCGGGTTCCTTGACCCATCAGAGGCAATAATTTCAATGTCAGTAAAAAAGGGGCCACATAATTCACAGCTACCGTATATTCCAAACCATCCTCCGTTGTAATCAAACCACCGGAACTCATTGTTCCCGCATTGTTCATCAGTAAATCGATATGCTTTCCGCGCCCCAACAAGTCGTCCGCGATATTAGTCACAGAAGCCATGGAAGAAAGGTCAACCTGTCTGACTTCTATCTCTTTATTGCCAGTTTCCAAAATCAACTGGTTCTTACGCTCCTCTCCTTTAAAAAGAGTGTAACACAACATTATTACATGATAGCCGGCCTGTGCTACCGCACGGGTTATTTCAGTACCCATTCCTCCATCGGCACCGGTTATTATGGCTAATTTACTCATTGGTTCTCTAATTTTTCTATTTCACGTTCCAAGCAAAGGGGTAATTTCTCTTCCAGATGTTTGTGACATGCCATATCAATAGTGTACATTCTCGCAATACAATAATTACTATGACCGCAATTGCAACGAGCCTTTTCTTCAGTCCGCAACCGATTCACAAAACCAGGTTCATTCAGCAACGCCCTTCCCATCTGTACAAATTCAAAACCATCATCCAATACCTCATCTATCTTTTCACGAGATACCAGCCCTCCCACATATACTAACGGAATTTCCTTTATTTCTGTTCTGAATCTTAACGCATCTTCCAAGAAATAAGCCTCTTTAAAAGGTACTGTCGGAATCATCCATTTACCTACCATACGTACCCCATATTTCAGCCACCAGCAGTTCATATAATGTGTCATACTTTTTATAGGCATCGCTCCCCGCATGACATACATAGGCGCTTTGCTTACAAAGCCTCCTCTCAGCACCAACGCATGAGCCCCGTCTTGTACCAACCGTTTCGCTACCTGCACAGCTTCATCTATTTCCATGCCGCCTTTAAAACCGTCACGCATATTGGTTTTTACCAGAACGGCCATGTCATTACCTGCGGCACGCATCACTTCCTCCATTACCATATCCATAAAGCGCATACGGTTCTCCAACGAGCCGCCGAACTCGTCCTTACGATGAT
>OLIT01003364.1_pt1 | contig 9971 bp, 9 predicted proteins | sample 1601341 | NCBI WGS metagenome assembly OLIT01 (sample SAMEA2452121, study PRJEB22498) | human gut metagenome | biome: human feces; feature: human gut; material: feces | place: Australia | collected 2012
TCATTGGTAACAACTTCTTCGCCTGCTTGTATTCTTCTTCTGTCGGCATAGATCTAAGTCTTACCGTTTGCTGGAATAGTTCCTGATTATTCCTAATCATCCCCAGGACATAATCAAGGTTATAACGGATTTTACTCCTGGAATCATCCGCATTATTGTAGTAACTGACTGTTTTGTTAATCATCATATTTAGGATTTTTATTATTGTTATTCTCTCTACACATAACCACTCTTTTTCATTGGAGGTGCTATGTTCAGTATTTATGGTAATAGAATGGAATAAAAGTAATATGGATAAATAACAAGATCAACAAGAGAGAGACCACTTCGTGCTCTTCCTTTAGTGATAAGAGAAGGGAGATAAAATGTTTTAAGTTTTTCTCTGTATCACTTTGAGAGACAGCGTAGCATGTCTTCTCTCTTTATACTATATACATTTGCCATAATTTGCATATACACTTTTATCTGTTTATCTATCTCAATCTATTATATGTTTTTATTTATATCTACCCGCTTTTTTTTACTTCTCATATATATATATAGCTAGACCATCAAAAAAAGGCGGGTAAGGTATAGTATGGTTTTAGAGAAGAGTGGGCAGGCTAAAACACCATACCCAATCCTTCTTATTTTATTATCAGGGTTATTTTTATCTTACCTAATGTCTCTATCAGTTTATTATATTTACGCCTTTCCCTCACATATCTCTTTACCCCCAAATTTTCCAGATAATCAAAACTGACCTCTTTAGTGTATTCCCGATCCATACCGATAGCATTCCTCATATCCTCATCATCCATAGCCAATAGCACAATTTCATTTTTAAGGTTCCCCCGTATACTCATTGTATCCAGCCTGTTTTTCCAATCCGGCAGTTTCTTGTTGTATGGCTTTAATATCCTGCTTTCATTCAGGTATACTTTCATTCTTTCTATAAAGTCATCATCAAAATCTTCCGTGTAATATACCGTATATGTACCCGGCTGATGCTTTCTTATGCCAATTCTTGTGATCAGTTGACTGAAGAACCAGTCCTTATGTTTCTGCGGGTCAGTCGTTGTACCATAAGCCCGTCTTATTTTGGCTGCTTCGGTATTAGGCAAGGACCAATTCCCACATAATATAATCTGCTCGATATCCCTGTAGTCATTGGTACTCTTGTTATCCGAAGAACCATAATAGGTAACATATGGTAACTCTTGGGCAATACCTTTCTTTAATAACGCTTCCTTAATTTTATCTGCATATTCCGATTGTCCGGCAACACCATTCTCCCCATTTATGCCTTTCCAGCATACGATCAGTGTCTTTTTATTGATCACCCCGGCTATGGCGTTTATAAAATCTGTGAATCTGTTTTCATCAAACTCCTCCTTACGTGACAGGTTGAACCCCATCTTCTTGAACTCAGTCACGGAATTGTATTTCTGTCCGACATCAAGAAGGGTGAAGTGTTTAGATTCTCTGAGTAGAATATCTCCTGCCCCTTCGAAGACAAGAATATGGGTACCTATGGTTACTCCAAGAGGACACAGATCGACGGGGTAGAATGTAATACCCGATTTTTCGTTATCATCCAACATCCATGAGTCATAATACTTCGGAATCAGATTTAGCACAACATCCCTTTTTATTCTGTTGATCTTGTACGCCTGATTGAAAAGATCATTCCTGGTATTTCTCATAAAACGGTTGTAATACCGGGTTATCTCTTCCGGTGACATACAAATGATATTACCCGTATCATCGGTTTTACTGAATACTCCCAGAATTGTTTTATCAAATTCCACGAAAGGTCTGATAAAGGTGGGAGTCTCGTCAAACAGGATATACCGTCTAAGATCCGGCCTTACCATTAGTTTCCTGAAATCCCCGTCAAATGAATCTACGGGTGACTTTGGACGGTAAATGAGGAAATAATTGATCAGGTCAGTCCAGAAACGTACATGTGTGATCAGGATAATCTTTTTCTCCATAAGAATTTCGGGATTGTCCCTGTATTGATTCAGAAAGGATGAACGCTCCTTATCACTGGATATGATCATAACGTCGCTTTCTCTCAATATATCACCATAGCCCAATTCCCTGTTCACCAGGTTAGCCAGAATCCAGTCATACATCTTACCCAGTTCGTCACGGGTATCAACACAATACAGAATCCCCGAGTTATATTTCTGTCGGATCAGACTCTTGATTGACTCTGTTTTACCGCTACCACAACCTGAGGAAATGATATAGCCTCCGTTATCATCCGAGACATCGATTACGCCTGTACTGAGTTTCATTCTAAATCCCTCACCAGTGATATGTGGGGTTATATTAAAAAGCTCTTTCATACATCACCTCCTTCCTGTATATCATCTATGACAATCCATTCGTCATGATATCTTTCTATCAGGAAATTCAGATAAGACTGTACGTCCTCTTCATCAAAATAGCCTTCGTCGATATCCGGTGACATTTCTTCCCAAAGTTTGAAATCCTCTCTGATCTGTTCTATGAGTTCCGATCTCTTAATAACTATTGTATCCATTTGTGTATCTATTATTTTAGTGTTATGTATCTGCCCAGTTCGTTATTAAAGGCAAGAATATCCTTTTAATGTTATTTTATGCATTGTTTCACTTTTAAGATTAATGGGGAAAGTTGGAGACAGAGAAGTATACGAAAGTAGTGAGTATGTAATACATAACCGGTAGGATAATGTAGATGTTATAAAATATACTACAAAAAATGTACTTCTATTATAAAATGTACACGATTTGCAAACTTTTTTATAACACTTTATCTCCCTCCGGGGAGTTATGTATGTCACTTCACTCCGTTCCATAGCTATTTGCCTCCAGCTAACTCCGGTTATACAAAATTTATGGTTCATCTGTATTTTTATCGAAATCACCCTTAGTCTTTTGTGAGTGTATATTCAGGGTTACTCCGAAAGTACGCAACAGGTATTTCCTTAATCCCAGGTAGGCTTCGATTTTGGGATAATCCCTTTCACATATTCCTCTGAATTCTTTGAGAGACACATTAATGACCAAGCCTTCATGTAGATCGTATCTCCCATGTAATCTCTTGATATCCTCTTTGTATCTTCTAGGGATTCTCTGTGGAACTGTTTTTTCGATGACATCAGGACAATCCTTTACCTGACGGTCTGATATAGAGCTATCGTTCATATCTGACAATATTATATTTGGTTTCATACATATATCAAGCTTTCGAGGGATTTGAACGGCAAAACAGATATTTTTTTGAAGGAAAAGAAATGGTCAGGCTAACCCTGAATCTCTTTTTATCCGTCTGTCCCGGGAAGGTGTCCCAGAAAATATGTATATTTTGGGATTTTATCTATGTGATGTAAATAATACGAAATAGATATTTGTGTGTAATCTATTGATAATGTTTGTAACTATACAAATACTTACTATATCATGTCTGTAATTACGCTTATTCGCAAATGATAAAAAACATAATTTTGGAGGGTATTTTATATAAATTTCATGCCTAAAATACTGAAAAATGTGATATCCGGGACAGTGGGATCGTCAGTTTCGGGACAAAGGGACAGTGGATAACTCAAGGGAAACTTAGGAATCTTCAGATAAACAAAAAGACTGAAACTCATTATTGAATTCCAGTCTCCATTGTATGATTACGTAAAAGTCTTACAGGATATGGTCTTTTATATCAGGCTGCGTTGTCGGGTAATTGTGCATCCTTAATGGTATCCACGCTGGATTCTCCACTGTCCTTATGCTTTTGAACCACACGGTCAATAGCAGATTTTGACAGTTTCATATGATCTGCTATTTTCCTGACGGAGTATCCTTTTCCACGCAGGGTGAGAATCTCCTGTTCCACCTCTGGTGTAAGCTTGCTTTTACCCTGTGCCAGCAGATCCTCTTCCTCACATTCCCGAATGAATTCCAAATGGAGATAGCCGTCACTGCGAATCTTAAAATACCGTACTTTATCAGGAATGGCATTGCTGCGTGACTTGAGAACTTTGACATACACCTCAGTAGCATTACATTTGGCCATTGCAAGCACATTATCCGCCAAGTCAGTCAGTTTGGCGGAACCGGCCAGGTCCTGCATCTCAATAGGTTTGGATTTGTCCCGCTTTCTTGTATGCATCAGCGTTATTACCGTTACATTATAGCGTCCACAGATTAATTTCAATCTTTTCATCAGCTCCTTTGCAACTTTGGCCGTGATACTTCCTGTTGCCGCCACTGTGATACTGTCCAATATGAACAGCACCTTTTTTTTGTTCCATTCTTTTGCAATGGTTTCTATTTCGGAAAGAATCTTTTCAAGGTCCCAGGCAGTAGCATCGATGTATTTCATGCGGTCACTGATGGTTATACCTCCGAAACGCTGCCCCAACTGGGTAATGCTAAGTTCCGTGTCAATGTACACCACTTCGTCCACCACAGGCTTGACAGGAGCTGGAAAACCGAGGGTATTCTTACCTGAAGCCGCATCCAACCCCATCTGGTAGGTAACTGAGGATTTACCGGCATTCGTATCACCGGCAATCACCGTAACCTCTCCTTCCACAACCCAGGTACCATACAGGTTGTTTACTTTCCCTTTCTTGGCCCCTTCTTTCACAACCTTGCTAAGGGGAATGACATGGGAGAGGGCTTCAGCTTCAGTTCCGGTGCCCGCTGTTGTCGTTTTCTTTGTCGTACTACGTTCTTTCTTCATTTCTTTATCCTTTTTCTGTTGCATATTCATTTTTTCCAGTTCTTCATCAGTATTTTTCAGGATTGTTCTTATGACTTGGGGATACTGGCGGTAGGAAACGCCTTTTACCAAGTACCCGTGTTGTGCTTTGCTTTTTACCACCCCGTCCACATTGTTTCCGAGCTGCTTTACATATATAGCGGGAGGTATCGGCGCGGATTCGGCCTGTTCTATGATAGACTGTATCCATTCCGTCCTTACCATGCGCGCATTACCCATGGGGCGGGTTGCTTCACCTTCGATGAGTACCCAGACAAACCTGCCGAAATTAATATCCTTCATCCCACCCAAAAGCGGGGCAAAAGAAACTACCAGGTTGTCTGAAGCGATCTTGCGAAGTGTGTCCATGCGTGACAGGTACGCTTCCGACTCCACACTCACCCCCAGAAGGCAGTTGGAAGGAACCGGAATATTCTCGAACAACTGTACAAGGGTTTCCGGACGTTTGGTCAGGATAAGAAATACCTTTGTCTCATCCGCCTGGATGACTTCGATGGCTGCCCTGCGCTGTTCATCCGTAATATCGGCATGTCCAAAATCCCCGAGCGGACTGACAAATACAATGCCTTTTCTGGTATCATGAAGGGGAGTATACAGTAATCCTTCATTAAAACCAGGTTTGAAACCATCCTTGAAACGCCTGGTATCCGAACGTTTGGACTGGTTCTCGGCTATGACTTGCGCATAACAGTGTTTGCACCCGGGCGACAGTTTGAGGCAGCCTTGTGTCACACTCCAGTTGTAGGTGGCATAATCAATATCCGTATAGGGAAGCCTGCGTAGCGAAAGTATGTCCTCACGCTCTCTGCAAAGAAGCTCTTCAACTGTCGGGAAGCAGTATTCTTCCTCCCCCTTTTCCACATGGCTATTTCCGGGAGTCAGAACCTGTGTTTCAGCCGTCTGTCCGTTTTTATCTTTGCCGTTTTTATCCGGCTGCATGTCTTCCGTTCTCATTTCTGTTTTTTCTATATTGTTATCTACTTGATTCATCACTCTCGTGAAATCGTTAACATTCTCGTTGATAGCACTGTTTATAGTCCCGCCATCCAAAGACTTCAAATTATTTGTTTCCATATCTAATTCTTTTTATTTGTAAATATTTCCGCAAATATAAGGCCTTTTTTTGCATTTAGGTAGACGGGAATAGAAGGAGTGAGATAAAAATGAAGAATAAAAAAATGTCGTTATAACATATTAGAAAGCAGGATGTTATAACGACATTAACAGAGTGGGCGGGAATAGGCGGAAAAAGAGGTGGACGGCTTCTCTATAATTTTAAAATTGACCGTAGTTGTGAAAGGAAATCCTGGAGAGATTGGCTGCCCTTGCTAACCTTGCTGGCTTTGTCTTCCAGAGAGACGTTTTTGCCGTCCTTTCCGATAAAAAGTGATTCATAGTATCGCCTGTGCTCCTGGTCCAGCAAATTTTTCTTTGTTTTTTCACCAAGCACGAGAAATAGAGTACGGAGCGTTATGTTGGAAGTCATCTGGCTTTTCTCTGTCGTCTTTATCCAACGGATAGGATTGGCATTACGTTTGAATACGCTGTTATTGAACAGCAGCTTGAAGTCTCTTTCCGTATAGTCATCCTTTTGCAGGCACTTTTCATCTACCAGAAAAGCATATAGATCCTCCACCAGCGACTGTTCCAGAATAATGTTGTATGAATTCTCCGGTATGAAGCAGGAGTCAAGTTTTAATCCCAGGCGGCTCTCTGAAAGAAGGTAATTCAGCTTTTCATTCAACTTTTGCAGGTAGGTGTGGTAGAATTGTTTATGCGGGTGTGAACCGAATCTTTTATAATGCTTCAGATAAGGGGCATCCAGATTTATAGGTCGGTCATGGGCATCATAGTCCTTCAGAGCGGTTGAAAATAGTTCAAAACTTTCAAGGATTGAATCCTGGAAGGCCCGGGTCATTACCCTGTCGAAATAATACTCGGGAGTAACTGTTCTGTAGCATTCGTAAAGACTGTTAAGGCAATGTAAAAGACTGGACAAGACATTCCTGTCGTTTCTGGCATAGTCTATGAGAAGTTTAAAATGCCTTTCAAAAGAAAGGTGCAATGGCACGTTCACGGATTCCGTCTGTACAGCCGTTCTGAAATGAAAGCATAATTCATCAATGGATATGACAGCCGAGGTTGTTATGAGCTGCTTCATCATTTCCATCTGTTCCGATAACTTTATTTCCATATTTTCCAGAGTTCTGGCCTGACGTTTTTCTTCCTGCATTTTCATTGCGTCATTTTTATTAGAGTCCATGATATAGGAATTTATTTACCGCAAAGATAATGAAATATGATGATACATGGCATATCCTAAAAATGGAAAGGTCTTCCGATAAAGAAAAAAATAAGAGAAACTATTCTGCATAGTCTCCCTTATTTCGATCAAGTAATTCCTTTAGATTCATGTTTTCTGTGGCAATTCAAGTCCTGCCCTGACGATCAGCCTTTTTACCTGGGTTATCCGGAATCTGCAACCTTTGGAGGTTACAAAGCCCTGCCTGTTTAAGATTACGGTCATTTCGGACAACGACTTCCCCTGCATGAGCAATGAATGCAACATGGCAATGGCTCTCATATTATTGGGGTTATTGTCCGCCTTGTTCTTGTTGGTCTTTACGCTTTCCCCGATAGCCCGTTCAAGGTTATTCGTCAGGTTCTCGGATTTACCAAGCCGGCATCCTCTCGCTTTCTTGGCCTGTAGCGATTGTCTGGTTCTCTGGCTGATCAGTCCGGCTTCATATTCTGCTATGCTGCTGATTATATGCAGTACGAGTTTATTTGCTTGAGGAAAATCACAGAACACAATCTCCACATCACTCTCCAGCAATTTACTGGTGAAAGCTACATTCCGGCTTAACCGGTCCAGTTTGGCTACAATTAAGGTAGATCCTGTTTTTCTGCATTCTCCCAAAGCCTCTATAAGTTTGGGTCTGTTGGATTTACGTCCACTCTCTGTTTCAATATACTCAGCAATCGGCTTTTTATCCTTCAAGTGATTCTGTATAATTTCTCTTTGCGCCTCCACTCCCAATCCGGAGATTTCCTGTTTTACCGTGGACTGTCGGAGGTAGGCAATATAAGTTTTTGCTTTCATTTTTACATATTTTAATAGTCGGTCACAAATACCAAACGAACGTTCAATATCTGTCACCTGAGGTTTATGAAAAAGAAATCCTGTGAGATTTTAGGTTTTCATAGATTCCAATTTCTCTCATAGGATTCCAATTATTTCAGATTTGATTATTTTTGAAAAGTACTATTTTCTTATAATTCTGTACTCTTCAAAAATCTTCTTCTCATAATCATCCGTTTTCTCTACATTCCTGTCTGTTACAGAAACAAGCATGTCCAGATAAACGTCTTCTATTATTTTTTCTTCTCCTTCAGAGTCGGGGATAAGATGAACCTCAAACAAGTCCTTCCCTTCATCGAGGATAACCTGTACCATTCCCGTATGCTTGAATCCCTGTACATGAAATTCCAGTCCGCCTTTAACCGGTTTTATCGTATCCATATCTACTCCCCATGACATGACTATAATGGGCTGTGTCTTTAAGATTGACCATATATATCTGGCCAGTTTCAAATCATAATTTTTGTTCTCCATATTCGATTGTATTTAAGTTGTAATATTCTGTATATATTCTCTGATAGTCTTCCATGTCCAGTTGTGGGAAAACGGAGTGGTACATATAATAGAGGTCTTCCGCACTCCATAACTCCCCATGGTCGAGCAGGGCAAATATTTCATCCGTCGCTTCATCGAATTCATCATAGATACCTCTTCGTCTTCCCGGTATTTCAGCCTGGTGTGGATAAGTGTCAGTACAATTCTCAATAATATGTTCTACCAGTGACAGGCAGTTCATGAGGTCTTTCTTTATCGTAAACTCATGGTCCGTATGCGGTTCGTAATATCCACAGCTAAGATTGGTGCAACTGACCTGAAGCCCCCGTTCTTTTAGTTCCTGCACATCTGTCATCATTCCATGTGTTTCCCTGTATCCAAACTGTTTATATCCGGACGCTTTCAGGAATCCGGGAGAACATAGTGAGGTCCAGCCGATTTCTGTAACAATGTCCTGATAACCCCGTCTGTCAGGCTGTATAACAAATCGGCAGTCATTGAAAAAATCCATCACCGCTTTTCCTGAACCTATACATCCCACCTCTTCACTGACAAAGAATGCCAGTTTTAAGGTATCATACTTTTTCAGACATTTGAGTGCTATCCAGATTCCATTCTTGTCATCCGCTCCGAGTCCTTCCTGTCTCTTGTTCCGGGAGCTGTATCCGAATATAATTTCCTCCGTCTCAATAGCCGTGAAGTCTTTTGAATGTAACCTCTGCACCTGGTCAAGATGTGCTGCGATACAGGGATATGATTCCGCGTCTCCCTTTGTTATATACAGATTCCCGATTTTATCAGTTTCAAGTTTTACACCGGGAATTCTTTTTACATAATCCCATATAAACTTTGTCATCGCCCGTTCTTTTCCGCTCGGGCTATAAATCTGATATAATTTCTTAAGTAATTCCATAATTTTTCTTTTTTGTGGGTTAAACAGTCATTTCATTCATTTCGTATGCATAAGGCAGTCCGGTCTCTTCATCTATTATGTCATAGAGTATACCGTCCAGTTCATGAAGTTCTCCTCCCGCCAAGAGTTTATTTCCGGACTCAACCGATATGTTTTTCTCCTCATATTCACAGAGAATATTGTTCCATACCCGGTATACGGTTATGTCTCCTGCATGCTCATAGTATTCCTCATCATAGTCGGAATAATGCCAGTTTTCTTTTTTGTATGTCTGTTCCGCTTTCTTCCGGCATTCTTCACAACAATAGTCCTCCTCTGTTATGTCTGAATGGAAATTGTCCTCTTCCAGAAAAAGCCCGCTACATTCCGGACATTCTGTAACATCCGACTCATGATGGTATTCCCCGAGATTTTCTATCCATATGAATTCATCCAGGTTCTCCACGTCACAGTAATACTCGCATCCATGGCAATATACGGAGCGTGTTTCATGACAATGGTAGCCATGAAAATCATCGTATTCCTCCTCTTCTTCACCATTTATAGAACCGTCAGTAACATCCAGTCCAATGTCTCCATGTCCATAATTGTCAGCTACTCTATCGTATTCATCATACCACTTGAATGAGTCCTGATAACTTAGTGGATCGTCATGGTCCAGGTCAC
>OLIT01003365.1_pt1 | contig 9969 bp, 11 predicted proteins | sample 1601341 | NCBI WGS metagenome assembly OLIT01 (sample SAMEA2452121, study PRJEB22498) | human gut metagenome | biome: human feces; feature: human gut; material: feces | place: Australia | collected 2012
CAACATGATAAGGTAATTTGTCTTTGGCTAATTCCTCTAAAATTTTTATATTAAATTGATTACAAAGAATATGAGATTCCCCAAATAGCAACTCTCCATTCTTGTCAACTGCTTCTGCTAGCTCATTAGATATTTCTTAGTATTCTATAACACTTGGTTTACCATCCTTTTTACAAAAAACACCTACTTTTTCGTGTGCATTTGCTTTAACAACACTTTTACCTGCAGCTAATACTTTTTTCTCTACTGAAAGACCTATTAATACAGGATCTACCATTTTTACTAAAACATTGTCCACGCCACCTATAAATACCCATTCTATACCTTTATTTTGCATCTCAAATATAATACCATTTTTTCTCATTGCTTCAAAAATAGCTCCATGTCCTGCTCCTGCTTGTTTTATTAAGCCATTTTCATTTAATAAGATTTTGCCTTGCTTGTCTACCATTGGCATTTTTCCTTGTATAAAAAATTTTATAGCTTCTTTTGGATAGTCAAAGTAGTTATTTTCCTCAAAAAATTTAACTGTTTCATCATTATTTTCGTCGCTTGTCATTATATACCATGGGACTACAACATCATATTGTTTTTTAGCTAATTTTAGAGTGTCACATAATATCTCAAAAATTGATTTGTGTGATTCCAATCCTAGGTCAAACGTTCCTTTTGGTCCATTGTGTCCTAATCTAGTTCCCTGTCCTCCTGCCATTGTTACAGCTGCCAATTTTCCTTCTTTAATAGCTTTTTTCCCTATGTTTTCATAATATTTATATTTTTCATTTAATTTATATTTATCTAAATAATCAATTGGTGTTATTTCGTCCTTAGTAGACTTCTCTTTTTTCTCTGTACTCCTATATAAACTATCTACAAGTTCAAAATCTATATTTTCAATTTCTTCTAATAGTTTTTGTTTATGGACATCATCTAACTTATCATAATGATTTAACAAGTGCTCTTGCCCATATTTTTTTAAAATTCCTTTTATTTCTTCTAATCTAGCATCCATACAAAAAACTCCTTTTCTTACTATATTTAATATTTTTACTTATATACTATTTTTTAAAAAAAAGCAACATATATTTTATTATTTTATTATATTTTTTCCCGTAGTTTTCAGCGTAAACTTATACTGATCCATAATATTATCCATATCTTGTGATATTTCTTCCATATCATAACAGTCAATAATCTCTACATTTTTGCTTTTTTCAGTCCATTTTTCTATATTTTCATTTATATTTTTTATATAATTTTCTTTTCCTTTTACAAAGATCACCATATCTTTTTTACTTTTTATATCTTCATTTATCTTTTTAAATTTATTTAAATCGTTATTTTCCCAATCTATTTTTAATATATCCACTTTTTTATCTTCGTTTAAATTTATTTTAGATACTAATTTTTTTATTGTTTCTTTTAAATTATTTTCTGTTAATACAATAACTTCTTTACTTTCATCCAATTTTTTATTTATATATGGTAAACTTATCATTTCAAAATGATAATCACTTGCATAAAATGCACATGTTTTTTCTTTTGTTTTCTGATTTTTATTCATTAAAAATCCGCCCCTTTAACTTTTTTAAACCATACGGAAACTACTATTTTCTTCATTTTGGCTTACTGGTAAATTTTACCATTAGTTTTGAAATATGTCAATAATATTTCAAATAAATTCATCGACATTTTTTGCAAATTGTATAAATTTTCTCTGATTTGGTAATAATTAATTTAAAGAATATTTTTCAAAAAAAGTTTTTTGGAGGTAATAAATGAAAATTATAATAAATTTATTGAAAAATTTAAAGGTAAAAATGGTAATTATTTTAAGCTTTTTACTTTTTATTTATATAACAGTTTGCGCATTTTCTTATGCACAAAATATATCAACTGACATTGCAAATAATGTTTTTAGATTACATGTTCTTGCTAATAGTGATAGTGAAGAAGATCAAAATTTAAAATATAAAGTACGTGATAGCTTATTAAAATATATGAGAGAAATCTGCGGAAATTGCAAAAATAAACAAGATGCCATTTCTTTAGTAGAAAAGCACAAAGAAAATTTTAAACAAATTGCATTAGATACTATTAGAAGTGAAGGCTATTCTTACGATGTTAATATTAATATTGGTAATTTTGAATTTCCAACTAAAGATTATGGAGATATTTCTTTACCTGCTGGATATTATGATGCTTTAAGAGTAGAAATAGGAGAAGCAAAAGGTCATAACTGGTGGTGCGTAATGTTTCCTCCACTATGTTTTGTAGATATTTCTTCTGGTGTAGTTCCAGATGAATCAAAGGAATTGCTAGAAAACAACCTATCTGAAGAAGAATTCGCCTTAATATCAGAAAATGATAACAATACAGAAATTCAATTTAAATTTAAATTATTGGAATTTTTTAATCAAAATGGTATGATTACTGCAAAAAAATAGTTGCAATCCTTTTGACTTTATGTTATATTAAATTAGTAGATAGAGTGTTAACATTAGATACACTCTATTTTATTTGAATAAATATTTTATAAAAATATTTATAGTATAAGAAATCGAATATATTTAAAATATATAGTTATATTTTAAATACTTTTATAAAACATAAATGGGGGTAATATAATTGGAAAAATTAGTAGTGACAGGTCCTACTCCTTTAAAAGGCGAGGTTACCATAAGTGGAGCAAAAAATGCAGCAGTAGCACTTTTACCAGCAACTCTTTTAATTGATGGTATTTGTACTATCGAAAACTTACCTAATATAAGTGATATAAAAATCTCTTGTGAAATACTAGAGAAATTAGGAGCTAAAATTCCTTGGAACAATAAACATAGTATAACAATAGATACTAGTAATATTACAACAACAAAAGCGCCTTTAGACTTAACCAGTAAATTTAGAGCTTCTTACTATATTATTGGAGCTATGCTTGGAAGAATGGGTGAAATAGAAGTTGGTATGCCTGGTGGTTGCAAATTAGGTGCAAGACCTATTGATCAACACATTAAAGGTTTTGAATTATTAGGAGCTAATGTATCTCTAGAAAAAGGTACTATTTACGCAAAATGTAAAAAGTTAAAAGGCGCTCCAATTTATATGGATATTGTTTCTGTAGGAGCTACAATTAATGTTATGTTAGCAAGTGTATTAGCTAAAGGAACCACTATTATTGATAACGCTGCCAAAGAGCCTCATATTGTAGATGTTGCAAACTTTTTAAATACAATGGGTGCTGACATCAGAGGTGCTGGAACAGATGTTATTAAAATAAATGGAGTAGAAAAATTACATGGGAACGCTACTTATTCTGTTGTACCAGATCAAATTGAAGCAGGTACATTTATGCTTGCAGCAGTTGCAACAAAAGGAGATTTACTTTTAAAAAATTGTATTACAAAACATCTAGAATCTATTACAGCTAAAATAATAGAAGTAGGTGGAAATGTTGAAGATCATGGAGATAGTATTCGTGTATGGTGCAACAAAAGACCTAACAAAGCGAATATAAAAACTTTACCTTATCCAGGATTTCCTACTGATTTACAACCACAAATGGGTGTTGTATTATCTTTAGCAAATGGAACCAGTACTATTAATGAAAGTATTTGGGAATCTAGATTTCAATATACAGAAGAATTAAACAAAATGGGAGCTAAAATAACTGCACATGGAAAAAATGCTTTCTTTGAAGGCGTAAAAAAACTATCAGGAGCTCCTGTATATTCAACTGATTTAAGAGCTGGTGCTGCTTTAGTAATTGCTGGAACAGCTGCTGAAGGTATATCAGAAATTTATAACCTACAACATATAGATAGAGGTTATGAAAATATAGAAGAAAAATTCAGAAAAATTGGTGCTAAAATAAAAAGAGTTACAGAATAATATTTTTTGCTAATTCAAAACAAAAGAAGGATGAAATATATGTTAAATTTTTGTAGTTTATATAGCGGTAGTAGTGGTAATAGCCTTTTTGTTGAAACTCAAAATACAAAATTATTGGTAGACGCTGGTGTTAGCTGTAAAAAAATTGAAAATGCTCTTCAAGATATTAAAGTTGACCCTTCTTCTATTGATGGCATTTTAATTACACACGAACATACAGATCACGTACAAGGTCTAGGCACCCTTTCTAGAAAATTTGATTTACCTGTATTTGTTAATCAAGAAACTCTAGATGCAATGCCTAAACAAAAAGATAAAATTCCAGATAAAAATATTAAAACTTTTAAAATATCAGATAAATTTGAAATTGGGGACTTACTAATTGATCCTTTTTCTATTCCTCATGACGCTGCTAATCCATGTGGTTTTAATATTTACAAAGATGATAAAAAAATAAGCATAGCTACTGACATTGGACATATGACAAACAATATATTAAAAAGTCTAGAAGGAAGTCTATTTCTTATGTTAGAAGCAAATTATGACCCAGAAGTACTTCGTTGTTCTTCTTATCCATTTTCATTAAAATCTAGAATTGCAGGTCCAACAGGACATCTCCCAAATGAAATGGCCGGAAAAACAATTTCTTATCTTCTAAAATCAGGTTTAAAAAATGCCATGTTAGGACATTTAAGTAAAGAAAGTAATTTCCCTGAGTTAGCTTATCAAACTGTTTTAGATGAATTAATTAGAAATGACTACAATGAAAATAGCTTATCTCTTGGCGTTGCCTCAAGAGATACTCATAGTAAATTAATAGAATTATAATTACCAATTTGGATTATATTTGCCAAATTGGTTTTTTAAAAAGAAAGGACAAGTTTATGCTAAATATTAATATTATTTGTGTTGGGAAATTAAAAGAAAAGTATTTAAAAGATGCTTTGAATGAATATATTAAAAGATTATCAAGATATTGCAAATTAACTATTACAGAATTACCTGATGAAAAAATTCCAGACAAATTAAATCCCAATTTAGAAATAGATATAAAAACAAAAGAAAGTAATAATATTATAAATCATATAAAAAAAGATTCATACATAATTGCTTTAGATTTAACAGGAAAACAATTTACATCAGAAGAATTTTCTAAAAAAATAGAAAACTTATCTATGGAAAATAGTAATATAACTTTTATCATTGGTGGTTCTTTAGGACTAACTACAGAGCTTTTAAATATTTGTGATTTTAAAATTAGCTTTTCTAAAATGACTTTTCCTCATCAATTAATAAGAATTTTTTTATTAGAACAAATTTTTAGAGCTTTTAAGATTCAAAAAGGTGAGACTTATCATAGATAAAATCTATTTTATGCTATATTCTTTAATAATTTTTTCAGATAATTTATAAATTATAATTCTTTTTGTTATAAAGAATATTGAAATAAATGTTATTATTTTAATCAATCTAATTCTCCTTTCATGAAAATTAGATTGATTATACTTTTATTCTAATATTTTGTCAACATAATTTTATTTTTAAGTTTGGATTTTTGGGGTAATAGGAGATAAATCCATAATTTAAATAATAAATATTATTCATTACGTTCAAAAAGAAAATCTAATATAAAAAAATGTGCCGCTTTCACTGTACTGAACCCAAAAAATTGGACATTTTTTTATTAGGTATTAGGCTGCTTGGGAATGAACTCTGTATTGTACAGGACTCATTCCTTTTAACTTGCCCTTTATCCTTTTATTATTATAATAATCTATATATTCTATTATATCTGTTTCTAATTCTTCTATTGTTTTATATTCTTTCATATAAAATAATTCTGATTTTAATAAACCAAAGAAATTCTCTGCTAATGAGTTATCTAAACAATTTCCTTTTCTAGACATACTTTGTCTAATTCCTTTTTCTTTCAATAAGTGTTGATATTGTTTCATTTGATACTGCCATCCTTGGTCTGAATGTAATATCAAATTAGTATTATCTGGTATTTTACTAAATGCTTTTTTTAACATGTCTACTACTTGTGCAAATACTGGATGCCTTGATATATTATAACTAATTACTTCTCCATTAAATAAATCTACTATTGGTGATAAATATATTTTTGCTTTATCTACTTTGAATTCTGTTACATCTGTAACCCATTTCTCATTTGGTTTTTTTGCTTCAAATTCACGATTTAATAAATTATTACATATTTTTCCTACTTCACCTTTATAAGATTTATATTTTTGTATTCTCACAAAACATTGCAGTCCTAATTCTTTCATTAATTTTGAAACTGTTTTATGATTTATATTATATCCTCTATTATGAAGTTCCATAGTTATTCTTCTATATCCATATCTTCCTTTGTTTTCGTGATAAATAGCTGTTATTTCTTCTTTTATCTCTTTATATTTATCTGTTTCCTTCATTCTATTTAATTGATAATAAAATGTACTTCTTGTCACTTCTGCATATTTTAACAAAGCCTCTAACTTAAATTCTTGCCTTAATTCATCTATTACAATTACTTTTTCGATTGTTTTGGCTTTGTTCTTTTCTGAACTAAGGCTTGCAATTTTTTTAAGTATGCATTTTCCATTCTAAGTCTTTGAACTTCTGCTATCAAATCTTCTTCTACATCTTTGGATAATTTCTTTTTTCTTGATTTAGAACTCATATTTTTATTTCTACCACGTCGCTCTTCATAAAGTGCTTGTGGCCCTTCCTCATAATATATACGTTCCCATTTTGTTACAGTACTTCCTGAGCTTAATTTAAAATGTATTGCTGTTTGTGTTGCAGACAAATGGTTTGTATGCATATATTCTACTACATTTTGCTTATATTTTCCATCATAAGATGCTTTTTTGTTTTTTTCTATACCAATTTCTCCATGTTCATTGTATTTTCCTATCCAATGCTTTATTGGTGTTGGGCTTGGAATGTTAAATTTTTTTGCTGCTTCATAACTAGTATGATAATTTTCAATACAATATTTAACAACTTTTAATTTGAATTCTTTTGAGTATTTTGCCATAAAATGAACCCTCCTTATTAAACTTTTTTGTCTAATATTTTGGGTTCACTTCAGTGAAAGCGCCTTGTTTTCTTGTATTAGATTTTCTTTTTGAATGAAATGAAAAGACATTAAATAAAATTTAAGTATTATAGGGATAGCCAAAGCTTGGGCATCTTACTGCATTGCAACTTTTTTATTGTAATTCCACAATTGCATGTATTACTGTTTCATCCTCACTTTTAATAACAATTACATATTTGCCATCTTGTTCAACATACTTACAATTCACCTTTTCTCCAAGTTTAATCTCTTTTTTATAAGTTATTCTTACATAATCAAATGGTCTTTTATTATATATTTCATCTGGTAAAGCTTCATATGCCAAATCTAAATAGTATAAATTATGCATATGCTTATTAATATCTATATCTTTTCTAATCACTTCATATTTAATTGTATTCGAAAATTCTTCTGGTATTTTTACTTTATCTAAACTATTTTCTTCAAATACAGTCTTTTTCTCTGGTTTATATGCATTAATTATATTTTCTGTTAATCTCGACATTTTCCCTTTTTCTGTATCAATTAAAGCCCATTTTGAAGTAGCTATTGCACATAAATTGTTATTATTATCATATATTTCATAATCACGATAAGTAAAAAATTTATTCATTCCTTTTCCCCATGTATTTACTGTTAATACTTGCCCATAAGTTGGTCTATTAATTACTTTTAACTTCCAATCTAATAATATCCAAGTTACTTTTGTTTCTTTTATATTATTTACACCATAGCCTACTAAGTCTGAATGATAACATGCTATATTTTCTAAAATTTCTAAAACTGCTCTATTTTTTATTTTATTATCTTTTCCTATATCTTTTAATGGAATCTTAAATTTCTCTGTATATATCATTATTTTCTCCTATTATATTTATAATTAATTTCTCATATTTTGCATAAATTATAGCACAAATTATTTTCTCTTACAAATAACTTATGCTATAAAAATTATTCTTAATATTTACAAATTTTAATATCCTGGCTTTTTCAATAATTTAAACATATTCTTTTTATATTCTTCTACACCTGGTTGGTTAAATGGATTTACTCCTAAAATACTTCCTGACATTGCACACGCTTTTTCAAAGAAATATATTAATTCTCCTATATTAACTTCATCTAATTTGTCCATAGTTATTTTAATATTAGGCACATCACCAGATACATGCGCTTTTATTGTTCCTTCCATAGCCTTTTTATTAACATAGTCTAATGTCTTTCCTGCTAAATAATTTAATCCATCTAAATTATCATCATCTGAATTAATTTTTATATCTGAATTAGAATTTTCTACTGCAAGAACTGTCTCAAATAAACATCTTCTACCTTCTTGTATATATTGCCCCATTGAATGTAGGTCTGTTGTGTTATTCACTCCTGCTGGGAATATTCCTTTTTGTTCTTTTCCTTCACTTTCTCCAAATAATTGTTTCCACCATTCTGTTAAGTAATACATTTTAGGTTCATAATTGACTAGTATTTCTGTATTTTTATATAATTTATATAGTATATTTCTTATAACAGCATATTGATAACATTCATTATATTTTAGATTTGGATCATCATATCTTTCTTGTGCTATTTTAGCTCCTTCCATAAGTTTATCTATATCAATTCCAGCTGTTGCAATTGGAAGCAGTCCAACAGCAGTTAATACTGAATATCTTCCGCCTACATTGTCTGGAACTACAAATTGTTCATATCCTTCGTTTTGCGCAAGTACTTTTAGTGCTCCTTTTGCTTTGTCTGTTGTAGCATAAATTCTACTTCTTGCTTCATCTATTCCATATTTATTTTCTAATATTTCTCTAAAAATCCTGAAACTGATTGCAGGTTCTGTTGTTGTACCAGATTTTGATATTACATTAATAGAAAAATCTTTATCTCCAATATATTCAATTAATTCATTAATATAATTTGGACTTAAATTATTTCCTACATATAATATTTGAGGATATTTTCTTTGTTTTGCTGATAACATATTATTAAAAGAACTAGTTAATGCTTCTATTACAGCTCTTGCACCTAGATATGAGCCACCAATTCCAATAACTACTAAAATATCAGATTCTTTTTTTATTTTTTTTGCTGCTTTTTTTATTCTTTCAAATTCATCTTTATCATAATTAGTTGGTAAATCTAACCATCCTACAAAGTCTTTTTCATCATTTGCTCTTCTATGCAAATCTTTATGAATAATTTCTACTTGTGCCTTATACTCCATTATACTTTTTTGTGTTACTCCACTATTTTTAAAGTCTAACTTAATTTCTGCCATTATTATTCCTCCTATCTTAAATTAAAACGCAATGTCGACATCACTTATTTCGATACTACTTCCAAAGTCTGCAAAAACGTCGTCTGATACGTTGGTCTCCTTTGGTGCAGTATCAGTTTGAAAATCAGCTGGTGAAACGTTTTCTTCCCTACAAGCACTAACGTTTGACGAACCCTTTGACTCAAGGAACTGAACGCGGTCTGCTACAACTTCGGTAACGTACACGCGCTTACCATCCTTATCTTCATAGTTACGGGTTTGAATTCTTCCATCAATGGCTACTAAAGAACCTTTTGAAAGGTATTTCTTAACGTTTTCTGCCTGTTTTTGAAACGCCACAATGTTAATAAAATCGGTTTCTCTTTGACCCTGATTATTAGTGTACTGACGGTCAATCGCGATTGAAAAATTAACGATGGCCACGTTACTTGATGAGTACCTTAACTCTGGGTCCCTGGTTAGTCTTCCTATTAAAAATGCTTTATTCATTTTATATCCTCAGCTTACTTTCCTTCTTTTATAATTAGGTGACGAATAACATCTTCACTAATTAATGCTAGACGGTCAAACTCATTAATTGCCTTAGCATCAGTCGCTTCAATGTTAATTAAAAAGTAGTAACCAGTCTTGTGTCCTGATATTTCGTACGCTAACTCTTTTTGTCCTAGGTCTTTCGAACTAGTAACCGTAGCTCCGTTATCAGTTAGTACCT
>OLIT01003381.1_pt1 | contig 9924 bp, 10 predicted proteins | sample 1601341 | NCBI WGS metagenome assembly OLIT01 (sample SAMEA2452121, study PRJEB22498) | human gut metagenome | biome: human feces; feature: human gut; material: feces | place: Australia | collected 2012
TGGGCATGAATGTATAAAAGAACATAGGGTCACCTCCTCATTCCATCAATGACCTTCTGCAGCTCGTCGATCTCCTGGTCAGTGAGTTTTTTCCGTGTCCCGAATGCAGCGAGGAACGCAGGCAGAGAACCACCAAAGGTTTCCTCCACATACTGCTCACTATGTCGGGCGTAGTATTCCTCCCGTGAGATCAGCGAAGTAACAGTGCCATCTTCATTCTTAAACAAGCCACGCTCACACAGGCGTCGCAAAACAGTGTGAGAAGTGCTTTTCTTCCAGTTAAATTCTTCTGCGCCGATCTTGGCCATTTGACCGGATGTGATCGGCTCCCGTTCCCAGATAATATCGGCAAACCGGGCCTCGGCAGTTCCCATTTTCAAATCAGACATTAAAGCGCACCTCCGTGTTACAGCTTGTAGCGCCACTTATATACTACAGCTTGTAACACGAAAAGTCAATATGGCAGAGCCAATGTTCATAAAAGCTTCAAAAGTGAAAGTGCGCCGGTTGTCCGACGCACTTTCTTGTTTCTCATACCTTTGATTGCAGTCGCTTCCTGCGGCTCGGCAGTTCCTTGTTATGCAGCCAGTAGATCAAGACGAACAGCAGATAGGCTCCCAGACATACTGCGAATATGTAAATGGGTGTGTTGACATACCAACCGAACCATTCGGAGAACTGTTTGAACACAATGATGGGAGAATTACCAGGGCCAACGAAGAACATATTCATATCTCTGCCGATTCCAAACTGCACGATGCAGTTCAGGGCAAAGGCCACGCCGCAGAGAAGGGTGAAGATCCAAGTCGCAGAAGCATAGTCGCTCTTCTGGTTGCCGCCTCGCTTGGACACGCAGAGGAACAGTCCCACAAACACCAACAGCATGTGCCACACGCAAGAGTGGGCGGTAAGGAACAGGTGGCCATGAAGCAGGCCGGACGGCTCGGTAAAGGCAATGGCTCCTCCCAAGAGATTATACAGCACCATGAAGCTATACAATGCCCGACGCAGTTTTCCCAGCTTCAACCAAGGAACAATCAGGCACAGATACATTGGGATGCTGCACAACTGGAATGGGAACTCGCCCCAGTGATAGGTGCCGTCCGCGATCACATAGTAGCAGAAGAATTGCTTAAATACTTCCGACAGCGTCAATACCAAACCGCAGGCAAACAGGATATGACATGCTGTTTTGTCGCTGACATTCCGCAGCTTCCATGCCGAGAAACCGCAGACAGCAAAGCCAATCAGGGTAAACAGAATATGGAATGCACCGTAGGCCGGTGGCGGCTCCATGGGCCAGGAAATAGATTCAAAAAAGGTTGCTAACATTTGCTTTGGGACATCTTCTTTCTTTGGAAACGCACGGGTGTGGATTGCTTCTTTTTAGCTGATGGTCGGGAACCGCAGAACCACCTTAAACAGATCGCCGTCAGTAGTCAGCTCCATGGTGCCGTTTTGCAGTTCGGTCAGGCTCTTTGCAATAGACAGGCCCAGACCGTTGCCTTCGCTCTTTCTGGAGTTGTCGCCCTGAACGAAGCGCTCCAGCAGCTCGTCAGTAGACAGGTTGAGGGGTTCGCGGGAGATATTCTTAAAGGAGATGATTGCCTCTCCGTTTTTCTCCTCCAGCGTCAGATAAACGCGGGTGGAGCGCTGGGCATACTTGCAGACATTGTTCATCAGGTTATCGAACACGCGCCACAGGCGGCGACCGTCTGCCATAATTTTAATAGGCTGCTCAGGCTGGCTGGTGAACAGAACCAAATCCTTCTCTTGAAGCTTCTGCTCATACTCACCGGCAGTCTGTGTCAGCATCACACCAACTTCACAGGGAGCCAGCAGCACCTCCAGATTACCCGTGGACGCCTTAGAAGCCTCCACGAGATCGTCAATGAGCCGCTTCAGGCGGTCGGACTGACGATGGAGTACACCGGCATATTCTGTAATGGTGGGGTTGTCGCACTGCTCTTTTTCAATCAGATCCGCGTAGTTGATGATAGAAGTCAGCGGAGTCTTGATGTCGTGAGAAACATTGGTGATCAGCTCAGTCTTCATGCGTTCACTTTTCAGACGTTGTTCCACCGCCGCTGTCATGCCAACGCCAATGCTGTTCAGATTCTCGCCGTGGCGCTTGAAATCCCAGAACATTCTCTTGGTGTCCACCTGATATCCAAGATCACCGGTGGCAAGAGCCTTGCCACCTGCCTGGAGCTTTCGGAGCATCAACGCCACATAGAGAACCAGCGGGACAAGCACAAGGTGCTTCACGAACCAGAAGGTCAGCAGAACATCCTCCTCACAGTATGCCCCAGCAATGACAAGGACTTCGATCAAGGCGATTGCAGCCAGGCCAAGAGCGGTCTTCCAAACCAGAGGAATGCCTCTGCAAAGGGATACCATACCGCGGAAACACACACATACGCCGCTCCAAATCTTACGCAGCACGACCAGTGCAATTTTAAGGGCATAGAAGATGATGGTGTTCTTCCACCAGCACCCCAGCTTGATCCGCGTTGCAAAGCTCATGCACCAGCCAAGACAAATGGCCATTAGAGAGATACCTAATGCGATGCCGGCTAACGCTGCTTCGATGTCTGAGGCATAGTAGATTGCTTCCACCATGACCTGTATTATCAGGAACCCGGCAAGCGCAGTCATCCCGGTCAGCAGGTCAAAGGGGATCTTCGTACCCCATCCCGGCTGCGCTGTTGCCAGACCATTTTTCTTACCAGATGCGCACATAAGGAAAACGAAAGCAGCGATAGCAAGAATGGCAGCGCCGATGCCAATCGCATATACCCAGAAACGCATGGCAAAGGCCAAGGAGATCAAAAGGTCGGCATAATAATAAGTATCAGGCTGGGTCAATTCATCCGCAAGACGAATCGTTGCCTCCACCGTACCGATCTGCTCCACATCATATCCGTAGTTGCTATACAGACTGTACCAGTTTTCTACGCCGTCTTTCTCCTTCATATGATACCAGACCGCACTGTACTCCGTGGAGCTTTCCTTCACGCCCCCATCATACCCCCAGTTATTTCGCGGACCTTCTGAGAAAACCATTTCAATAGATGCAATGTTGCGATCTGACAAATAGCGCATGGCATCATCAGCACCAGCATCTAAATTCTCGTTGGTCAAATAATGAATGAGCGTCCGGATATCGCCTTCGGCAATATTTCTCATGGCTTCGTTTTTGTAAGCCCATTCAGATGTCGTATAGAGTTCTTCTTCCACCATGATGAACGCACCAGCTGCAGAGCCGATAACAACAATCACCATGATGATGACCAGCAGGAACGCTACGAACTTGGCTGATGTACGGTGGGTCAGCGGGAGTTTTCTATTAACTGGAGCAACATTCTCCGGTTCTGGTGTCACCGCTTCATACTGCGCATCCTGTACGGTCTGCGCGATTTCCTCCACGATGGGATCTGCGTTTTTCTTCCTAAAGAACGGCTTCATCGTTTTGCTCCTTTCTCCATTTTATACCCTTGTCCCCAGACCACCTTCAGATATCGGGGGTCTGCGGGGTTGATCTCTATTTTTTCACGGAGATGCCGGATATGTACGGCAACGGTATTGTCGCTTCCCAGGGGAGCCTCTTTCCATACCTGCCGATAGATCTCCTTGGGGGAATACACCTTGCCGGGACTCTCCATGAGCAGTTTGAGGATGTCGTATTCGATGGGCGTCAAGGAAATGGGTTCTCCGTCCAAGGTGACTTCCTTGGAGCTGTCATCCAGTTCCACGCCGCCGATGACATATCGTGCCGTAGCCGCAGCTCTGCTGCCCAACTGCATATAGCGGCGCAGTTGAGAACGGACACGGGCCGTCACCTCTACGGGATTAAACGGTTTTGTGATGTAATCGTCCGCTCCGGTGTTCAGGCCGAGGATCTTGTCGGTATCCTCACTTTTGGCCGTCAGCAGTATAATGGGGACATTGCTCTTCTCCCGAATCTTTACCATTGCGGAGATGCCGTCCATTTCAGGCATCATGATATCAAGCAGAATCAGGTGAATGTCCTCCCGCTCCATAACCTCAAGGGCCTGCACTCCGGTGTTGGCCTCGAACAGTTTGAAGTCCGGATTCATCAGATATATTTTCAATGCGTTGACGATATCCTGCTCGTCATCGCAAATCAGAATGTGGTACATGGAACCCCTCCTTTGATGGCTTTATAATAACAATCTTTACATTAAGATGGTAGTGGTAGAAAGATGAAGAATTTGTGAAGATTGCCATTCCAAAAGAACAGCGCAGCTCCCGACCGGAAGCTGCGCTGTTGATGTGGTTGCTTACTCGTCAATCATTTGGAGCAGAAGCCAGATTGCAGGCTGGTTTTCTTTAATCCATTCCATATCGTGCTGTTCGCTGATCCGAATGGCACCCGCTTTCCATTCATCGAAGTATTCCTGGCCAGTTTCAGCGTAGAGTCGGAGCTGTGCTTCCGGCGCAAGATCATCGAGAACGCTTCGCATCAGATGTCCACGCAGTCCTGTCTGACCACCCTCTAAAAACTGTGAGAATACATACTGCAATGTATAGCTTCCGTAGTAGGTAAGCTCCCGATACTCAATCGGGTGTGCGTCAATGTAGTCGGCAGGTCTGGAAGATGTGGCCGGAGAGGACTCAATTACCTCAAAAAGATGTTCCACCGCAGAATAGGTATCAACTCCGCCGTAACGGACGGCCTGATCGTAGCACTCCTGCTTCTGGGCGAGGATATACTTCTGAGTATCCAGGGCTTCGTCCTCAATTTCGTCAGGGAACTTATCCCGAATATCCTGAACATAGTAGGAGCCGTCCCGCGGTGTCCAATACTCCTTCAGAACATATTTCCCATCTACAACTTCAAAGGTGATGGCAACAGCGATATGACTGCCGGCAGCATCGTGAAAGCTTCCACCGGAATAACCAAATCCCTGATGAAGCGCCAGTCCGTAGACAGTGACCAGCTTGATGTGGTCGGAGGAACCAACTGCGGGGGTGCCACTGAGTTCCTGTTGATCCAACAAGACAAAGCTGGCGCAATGATACAGACCATCCGGCTTGGAAGGCTTGTTTTCTGCCAGGATTGCTTCATTGATCGCCTTCGCCAACAACACTTCTGAATGATCCGCACCAATGAACTCCGTCACGCCGCCGTCCCGAATGTCGATGCGTGTATCGAGGTCATCCGCCAAAGCTAGATAGATATACATAGGGTCACTATCCGGACTTCCATCGCCAATCCATAGCTCATACATTTCATTGATCACATAGACACGGATATATAGGCCAGAGCCGGTCTCAATATAATCGTAATTTTCAAAATCCGACCACGATAAATCGTATCCGTATTGTGAAAGAATAATTACATCATCTAAGGTGAGTTTCGTCGTTTCGGCAACAACTCTGATGCTGTAAACTTCTTTCAACCGAGCTGGATAAGTTTCCAGTATCTCACCGCTATATGAGACTTCAATAATGTCTCCGATTTGCGGCTCCAGAGCGGGGTCCATATTCATCAGAGGAACTTCAATTTGGTCAGCGCTATTGAGTGCCCAGCTTGCCTCTGGTGCAACCAGAAAATATCCCTCGTGGATTTCAAGGACTTCCGCTTTGAAAGTAATATGATTGGGCGCACTTTCGTCAGAAATACGAATTTCCACATTTTCGACTTCCACATAAACAACGATGTCTTCGTCCGTTGGGTTTTGCATATTGATGCCAACCTTGAACCATTCATCTTTTACGGCGTCAAATTCAACGGGCATTCCATGTGTAAGATAGGTAGCCGTATATCCGGTTTCTGTTGCTTCGTCGACTGGAAATAAAAGAACTTCCGTATCATCCAGTCCTTCACCGGACCATATGACAATGGAGTTTCCCGTTGTACTGACTTCTTCATCTGAATACACAAAATCATCCTGGCTTCCTGCTGGAACGACAATTCGCAGCGTATAGCTGTCCTGTTCCGGATCAGTCAGGAAGCACACCGCAACGACCACGCAGGCGATAACTGCCAGAACGACGATCCAGAAAGCAGGCTTCTTGTAGTTCATCACAGACTTCACACGCTCCTTTACACCGACCTCACCAAAGGCAAGAGGGCAGGCTGCGATCACACGGCGGTTGACACTACAGGCCACAAGCGCCTGGGTATAGTCGGCTCTCTGCTCGTTGCCCAGTACCTTAATGACCTTCTCATCACAGGCCAGCTCAATGTCCCGGCACAGCAGCACATAGGCCAGCCACATCAGAGGATTGAACCAATGGATCGTCAGCAGTAGGAAGCCGAGGGGTTTCCACCAGTGGTCTCTTCGACGAATGTGTGCCTGCTCATGTGCGACCACATGGTTCAGATCCTGTCCGCCCATATTGTAGGGAAGATAGATCTTCGGTCTGAACACGCCCAGCACAAAGGGAGAAGCCACATTCTCGCTCTGGAAGATGTTGTCTCGGAGGATGACTGCCTCGCTGACTTTGCGGCGCAGACGCCAATAGCTGACCACGGTATATAGGAGGAGCGCAGCGATACCGGCAATCCAGAGAATGCTAAAAATCGGAATCCAGATCTGAAGCGGATTTGCGCTCGTCAATACATCCTGCGGTGGAGCGAACGAGGACAGCATAGGGTTGACCATGCTATTGATCACTGGAACACCGCTGTTGATCGTGGGCTGTACTGCCATTTCGATATCCATCGGAACTGTCTCTGCGCTGGGGATCAGACTCAGAGCGCTCTCGATAGAGAACGGAAAAGCCAGACGCACTGCCACAATGCCCCAGAGCAGGACATTGACCCACTTGGGTGCTTTCTTCAAGACAAACCGGAGCAGCAGCACAGCCAGGACAAGCCAGCTTGCTGATATGCTCATGTTTATAATTTTCAAAAACAGGTCGTTCATTATTTGCCTCCTCTCCGGATGCGGTCGATCATGCGCTGTACCTCATCAAGCTCCTCCTCAGAAATATTCTGATGCTTGGTGAAAGCAGCGACAAAAGCAGGCAGTGAGCCTTCAAATGTCTTTTCAACCAGTTCTCCAATTTCATATGCCTGCACAGCGTCCTTGGAAACCAGAGAAGTAATGGTGCCGTTATCGTTCTGCAGAACACCTTTCTCTCCCAGACGCTTGATAACGGTATAGGTAGTGGTGCGTTTCCAACCCAACTGCTCCTGACACAGCTTTACCAACTCCGCAGCCGTGACCGGCTCATGTTCCCACATAATCAGACAAAAACGATATTCGCCCTCGTGAATCTTCGGAATATCCATAAGTCAACCTCCTTGTCTACCGATGTAGACTTCTTGATTATAGTCTACAGCAGTAGACGCAAAAAGTCAATGGAGTTCATATTATCTTTACAAATAAATGCTATTGGGGAGCAGATGGCACATTGACGAAGTGCTTCAAATATGCTACTATTATGTTGCTCGATATATCGCGAGGCATAATAGTTGAGAAAGATGGAATGGACAATGGCGGCACAAGCGCCCATGACTGAAGCCACTTATTACATTCTGCTGGCATTGATGAAACCGGGACACGGGTACGGCATGATGCAGCGCATCAAGGAACTCTCCGGAGGCCGCATCGAAATGGGTCCCGGTACACTGTACGGTGTTCTCACTCGCATGAATAAAGAAGGACTTATCACCCTAACCAGCGAGGAAGGCCGCCGGAAGAATTACGCTATCACAGAAGAAGGAAAAAACGCGCTTCATTTAGAGTATAGACGCTTAAAGCAGCTCGTGACCGATGGAGCAATTCTGGAGGAGGTAGAGGAATGAACTGGAGACATGGTATTCATCCCAATAATTACGCCATAGGTGAAACCGAAAAGTATTATTCCGATATGTCCGAGAAAGGTTGGGAGCTTGTCAAGTGCGGCATAACCTTGAGCCGTTTCCAGAAAACAGAACCCAAGAAAATGCGATACCGGGTCGAGGTTGTAAATCTGAAATCTTTAGAGGACGGGCATCTGCCAGAAGAACAGATTGCAGTCTACGAGGATTGCGGTTGGGAGTATGTCATCAGCCGCGGATACCTGCACATTTTCCGTGCACCGGAAGGAAATGATGCCCCAGAGTTCTATTTGGAACCCGAACAGCAGGCAGCAACCTTAAAGGGGTTGCGAAAACAATACCGTTCTTCTCTGATGGCTCCGTTCATCATTTTGGCATTCCATGCTTTTATGGCTGCGCTTGTTGGCGGTTTATTCAATGGCCGTTGGGCAGCGCAGTTGTACCGAGGATTGGTAGAAGAAACCGCATGGGTGATTGGTTTCTGCCTGTTCCTGCTCTGGGCCGTGTTCAGCGATCTATGGGGTTTTATTTACATCAGCCGCCTGTAACGGCGTATGAAGAAAGGCATTTCTCTGGATCATGCGCCGCGCAGTCGAAAGCTCATTATCATCCCACGAATCATCAGCCTACTGTTGCTCATCTGTATACTTGGATGTGTTGGGTACGACTATCTAAACGACGAACGATATACTATGCCAGATGTATCAGACGGTCCTTATATTTTACTCTCTGACCTTGACATTGAGGGTAAACGCACAACGAACTCTGTCAATGGTGAAGGAAGTATGGTCAAGGCAAATCAGTCTATGTTGGCAGATCACTGGGACACGCAGGAATATGTTGATGTAATCAACGGCAGTTATAGTAGCGAAGGATGGCTGTACCAGGATGTGTACATTCTCAAAAACGAAGACATGGTTGACCGTTTCGTGGAAGTTCTGATGATAGATTCTGTCTTTGCCCAGTCCACCGAGGATTACACACGCATAGAAATCCCCGGCTTGGATCAGGCGTGGGTCACAGAACGGTTGGAGTGCATCGCTGTTAAAGGCACTACCATCAGCATCTTTACTCACCCCTTTGATTCACCGGAAGGAATGAGAGAGGCATTGGAAGTCGTTGCCGAAAAGTGGGGCAAATAGGAGGTCAACTTATGTACAAAGAAGCAGCAGGAACCGTTATCTCTGTAAAAAAACAGTGGTGGCTAAAGGTAAACGCCAAGCGCGTGAGATTACACGCCATGGACGGCGCAATGTTTCCCCACATTGTTAAAGTAGAATACACTGTTGATGGGCAAACCTATACGCAAAGAAAGTGGATTGGAGCAGGTTATCCGACCCCTTCCGTGGGGAGTTCTGTAACGGTTTTATATGACAGAAACAAGCCCTCTCTGGCAAAAGTGGTATAAGCTCGGTGATACAAAGCCTACAGGTATCAAAACCTGCAGGCTTTGCTTCTGTGCTATGAGATTTTATGAAGAATTTTTAGGTTCCTCTTGATTTGTACGTAGCGTATAGCCTTACCCATATCCGCACCCACAACACCGACCTCAAGAACAGGCTGACCGCCTACGCCGTAGCTCACCCTGACCAGTGCCGCCAGACCGACGCAGACCCGGACACGGGCTGCATGGAGTTTGAAATCCGCAAGGGGCGGTTCTCTTTCCGTCTGACCGCCCCATACAACGAGGAACGCCGCAGGGCGGCAAGCAAAGCGGCAAAGAAACATTCCGGCAACTTGACACACCCTATTCAAAAAGATGTGCTATAATTTTTTTGAAAAAGTTTCGGATTAGATGTAGTATTTGCCGCTGAAACCGTAGTACATAGGTGAAGCCCGAAAGGAGGCGGTGAGATGATAGACGACGAAAAAATCATAGAAATGTTTTTTGGACGTTCAGAACAAGGCATACGAGAGCTGGATATAAAATACGGAAAGGTCTGCCACAATCTTTCCTACCATATCGTAGGCAGCAGACAAGACGCGGAGGAATGTGTAAACGACGCTTATTTAGGCGCATGGAACGCCATTCCCCCGGCACGACCTAACCCGCTGCTATCTTATCTTGTTAAAATCGTTCGGAACATTTCACTCAAAATCTATTGGAGAAAGGAAGCAGCCAAACG
>OLIT01003382.1_pt1 | contig 9924 bp, 5 predicted proteins | sample 1601341 | NCBI WGS metagenome assembly OLIT01 (sample SAMEA2452121, study PRJEB22498) | human gut metagenome | biome: human feces; feature: human gut; material: feces | place: Australia | collected 2012
ATGTCAAGAGACTGCAATGGGTACTGGTTGTACCTTGAAAGGAGTATGCGGTAAAACATCCGAAGTGGCTAATCTGCAAGACTTGTTACTCTTTGTAGTACGGGGAATTGCTGTCTACAACGAACACCTGCGCAAAGAGGGACATCCTTCTGAAGACGCAGACAAATTTATCTACGATGCCCTGTTTATCACCATTACCAACGCCAACTTTGACAAGGATGCCATCACCCGGAAAATCAAAGAAGGATTGAAGCTGAAAAAAGAACTCGGCAGCAAGGTAACGATTGAAAATGCTCCCGACGAATGTCTTTGGGATGGCAATGAAAACGAGTTTGAAGAAAAATCGAAAACGGTAGGCGTACTTCGTACCCCGAACGAGGATATCCGTTCGCTGAAAGAACTGGTGCACTACGGACTGAAAGGAATGGCGGCTTATGTAGAGCATGCCAACAACCTAGGTTACCAGTCACCGGAAATCTTTGCCTTTATGCAACACGCATTAGCGGAATTAACCCGTAATGATATTACCGTGGAAGAGTTGGTACAACTGACTTTGGAAACAGGGAAACATGGCGTATCCGCTATGGCACAACTGGACAAAGCGAATACAAGCAGCTACGGAAATCCCGAAATCACTGAAGTTAATATCGGCGTCCGCAACAATCCGGGCATTCTTATCAGCGGACACGACCTGAAAGACCTCGAAGAACTGTTGGAACAAACCGAAGGAACGGGAGTAGATGTATATACCCACAGCGAAATGCTTCCTGCACATTACTATCCGCAATTGAAGAAATACAAACACCTGGCAGGAAACTATGGAAATGCCTGGTGGAAACAGAAAGAAGAATTTGAAAGTTTCAACGGCCCTATCCTGTTTACCAGTAACTGTATCGTTCCCCCGCGTGCGAACACTACTTACAAAGACCGTATTTATATCACAGGAGCCTGCGGACTGGAAGGCGCACATTATATCCCTGAACGGAAAGACGGAAAACCAAAAGACTTCTCCGCACTGATTGCCCATGCCAAGCAATGCCAGCCGCCCGTAGCCATCGAAAACGGAACACTTATCGGCGGATTCGCCCATGCACAGGTGACAGCACTGGCTGATAAAGTGGTAGATGCTGTCAAGAGTGGAGCTATCCGCAAATTCTTTGTCATGGCAGGATGTGACGGACGTATGAAAAGCCGTGAGTATTACACGGAATTTGCGCAGAAGTTACCGAAGGATACCGTTATCCTGACTGCCGGTTGCGCTAAATACCGGTACAATAAATTAGCTTTGGGTGATATTAACGGGATTCCCCGCGTACTGGATGCAGGACAATGTAACGACAGTTACTCATTAGCGGTTATCGCACTGAAACTGAAAGAAATCTTCGGTCTGGACGATGTCAATAAACTGCCTATTGTTTATAATATTGCCTGGTATGAACAGAAAGCGGTTATCGTATTGTTAGCTCTATTGGCATTAGGTGTGAAGAATATCCACTTAGGCCCCACTCTCCCGGCCTTCCTTTCACCGAATGTAAAGAATGTATTGATTGAGCAATTCGGTATCGGTGGTATCAGTACTGTAGACGAAGATATAATGAAATTCTTGTCATAAACCTTTATAAATAAAAATCACCCGCGCTACCGTTCATCAATCTGTGGTGCGGGTGATTCTTTTCCTTTCTCCAAAAGCGTAAGATTATTTGAATCCATAAGTATATTGTAGATAATTGAGTGTAAAATTAATCTTTTTAGACTATTTAACTACCTTTTTTGACAAAAATACATCCAAATAGGGGTTTTATTTGTTGTTAATAATGTGTAACTTCGCACAGTGAAAACCAATACGACAATTTTATAACTTTATAATATATTGCCTATGATATTTACAGCAGAAAACACCTTACTTATCGGTTCTATCTTACTTTTCGTCAGCATTGTCGTTGGAAAGACCGGATACCGCTTTGGAGTACCCACGTTATTACTGTTCCTTGTAGTGGGAATGATATTCGGAAGCGACGGTTTCGGACTCCAGTTCCATAATGCCAAAGAGGCGCAGTTCATCGGTATGGTCGCCTTGAGTATCATCCTTTTCTCGGGTGGTATGGACACGAAATTCAGAGAAATAAAACCTATATTAGGTTCCGGTATCGTGCTTTCCACTGTCGGAGTGCTATTAACAGCCCTATTCACCGGACTCTTTATTTGGTGGTTATCCGGCATGAGTTGGACGAACATTTATTTACCTATCACTACTTCCCTGCTACTGGCAGCTACCATGTCATCTACTGACTCAGCTTCGGTGTTCGCCATTCTTCGTTCACAAAAGATGAACTTAAAGCACAATCTCCGCCCTATGCTGGAGTTGGAAAGTGGAAGTAATGACCCGATGGCATATATGCTTACCATTGTCCTGATACAGTTTATCCAATCGGCAGGTATGGGAGTCGGTGCTATCGCAATGTCCTTTATCATCCAGTTTATTGTAGGTGCCGCTGCCGGATATTTACTCGGCAAACTGGCTATCCGCATGTTGAATAAGCTTAATATTGACAATCAGGCGTTATACCCTATCCTGTTACTGGCTTTTGTTTTCTTTACTTTCTCCATCACCGACTTACTGAAAGGTAATGGATACCTGGCTGTATATATCGCCGGTATAATGGTAGGAAACAATAAAATCATGCATCGTAAGGAAATCTATACGTTTATGGACGGACTGACCTGGTTGTTCCAAATCATTATGTTCCTCTGCCTGGGATTGCTTGTCAATCCGCACGAAATGTTGGAAGTAGCTGTCGTTGCTTTGCTGATTGGCGTATTTATGATTGTTATCGGTCGCCCGCTAAGCGTATTCCTCTGCTTGCTCCCGTTCCGTAAAATAACGATGAAATCACGCTTGTTCGTGTCGTGGGTAGGATTGCGCGGGGCAGTTCCTATTATCTTCGCCACTTATCCGGTGGTTGCAGGAGTCGAAGGTTCGAATATTATCTTCAATATCGTGTTCTTCATTACCATTGTCTCACTGGTTGTGCAGGGTACTACCATTTCTTTTGTGGCACGTTTACTGCATCTCTCCGAACCACTGGAGAAAACAGGCAATGACTTTGGTGTCGAACTTCCGGAAGAAATAGACTCCGACCTCAGCGACATGACAATCACCCGGGAAATGCTGGAAGAAGCGGATACATTGAAAGATATGAATCTTCCCAAAGGTACACTGGTAATGATTGTGAAACGTGGAGATGAGTTCCTAATTCCCAACGGAACATTGAAATTGCACGAAGGGGATAAACTATTGCTCATTTCCGAGAAATCCAAAGAGGAAGCAATAGAATAGGTACAATTTATGTATAGATTTGCCAGAACTTCGTTATAACTAATTATTTAGGCACGGATTACGCAGATTACACGGTTTTGACTAATTAACCTTTTGAAACCGTGAACTTCGTGTAATCCGTGCCTTATTATTATAATAAATATTTGATTTATCTGATACCTCTCAACGTTTCAAATATACCCGCCAATCAGCTTTAAGGAAGAAACGGGAAAAGCCCGCCGTCAGCCCGAAAGAAATTGTTCGGTCAGTCTCCGTTAATTAACCGTAAAACTTGAATTTAAAATTCGGTTTACACATATGAAGTATTAATTTTGCGCAGTTTTAAACTAAATGTGCAAGAATCGAATGGAACAAGAACATCAGTTCATTGATTATATTGAGCAAAGTATTATCAAAAACTGGGACAAAGATGCCTTAACTGACTATAAAGGAATCACCCTTCAATATAAAGACGTAGCGCGTAAAATCGCTAAATTTCACATCGTACTGGAAAGCGCCGGAATTCAGCCGGGAGATAAAATAGCAGTCTGCGGACGCAACAGTGCCCACTGGGCGGTTACTTTCTTAGCCACTATCACTTATGGAGCCGTTATCGTGCCTATCTTGCATGAATTCAAGGCGGACAACATTCATAATATCGTCAATCACTCCGAAGCCAAACTACTTTTCGTCGGCGACCAGGCTTGGGAAAATCTGAATGAGGATGCCATGCCCTTACTGGAAGGTATTGCTTTGCTGACTGACTTTTCAGCCTTGGTATCACGGAACGAGAAACTCACTTATGCCTTCGAACACCGGAACGCTATTTATGGCCAGCGGTATCCCAAGAATTTCCGACCGGAACACATCTGTTACCGGAAAGACAGGCCGGAAGAACTGGCGATTATCAACTATACTTCAGGCACTACGGGATATTCAAAAGGAGTCATGCTCCCCTACCGCAGCATTTGGTCGAACGTGGCGTATTGCTTCGAATGCTTCCGCTTAAGCCGGGAGACAACATCGTTTCCATGCTTCCTATGGGTCATGTATTCGGTATGGTGTACGACTTTCTGTACGGATTCTCGGCAGGTGCGCATATCTACTTCCTGACGCGTATGCCGTCTCCGAAAATCATTTCCCAGTCTTTCTCGGAAATCAAACCAAGAGTAATCTCTTGTGTGCCTTTGATTGTAGAAAAGATTATCAAGAAGGATATTCTGCCTAAAGTGGACAGCAAGATCGGCAAGTTATTGCTCAAAGTGCCTACTGTCAATGACAAGATTAAGTCTTTGGCACGTCAGGCCGCTATGGAAATATTCGGTGGTAACTTTGACGAAATCATTATTGGCGGCGCTCCTTTCAATGCCGAAGTGGAAGCTTTCCTTAAAAAGATAGGATTCCCCTACACTATTGCTTACGGTATGACCGAATGTGGGCCGATAATCTGTTCCAGCCGTTGGGAAACGTTGAAGCTGGCTTCCTGCGGGAAAGCAACGACACGCATGGAAGTGAAAATCGACTCACCGGATCCCCAAACCCATGCCGGAGAAATCATTTGCAGAGGGGCAAATATGATGTTGGGATACTACAAAAATCCCGAAGCTACTGCACAAATCATAGATGTACACGGCTGGCTGCATACGGGTGACCTCGGAACAATGGATGAAGAAGGATATATAACGGTTCGTGGCCGTAGCAAAAACCTGCTTCTTACTTCGAGCGGACAGAACATCTATCCCGAAGAGATTGAAAGCAAATTGAACAACATGCCGTATGTTTCGGAGTCCATCATTGTCTTGCAGCATGAAAAACTGGTAGCTCTTATTTATCCGGATTTCGATGACGCTTTTGCACATGGATTGCAGCAGGCGGATATTCAGAAAGTAATGGAACAGAACCGTATCGAACTGAATCAGCAGCTTCCCAACTATTCTCAAATAAGCAAGATTAAAATTCATTTCGAGGAATTTGAAAAGACAGCGAAGAAATCAATCAAACGTTTCATGTATCAGGAAGCAAAAGGATAAGATCTTTTTCGTATACAAAAGACAAGATAAATAAAAACGGTGAACAAACCCCTGTGCTTGTTCACCGTTTTTTCTAACCTAACCAACTTTATTTCCTTAATCTATCATCATTCAACAATCTTTTACCTTAAAACCAAACCTATCCCTAACACAATAAACCTCTATTAAATCTTAACCTATTTTTTCTTAAAGTTGTATGAACGAAATAGCCTGTCCTCCTCCGGCAGCCATACGTACAGTCAGCGTATTTTCAGCTGTGACAGTTTGTTCCGTAATCTGATAATCTGCCGGATTCGTTTTCCAGTCCGCCTTCTCACCGTCGGCATAGATAACAGCTTTATATTGTTTCCCCGGTTTCAGGAAGTCTAGTTTTATTTCCAGTGTACGGGGAGCCTCATTGGTAGCTGCTCCGAAGAAATAATTATTTTTCGCTTTACGTACAACAGCTACAAACTCTCCCGGTTCTCCTGCCAATGCCTTGGATTCGTCACAATCCGGGTCGAAATCGCGGAAGAACCGGAAAGCAGGATGTCCTTCATAATGCTCAATCATATCAGAAGCCATTTGCAAGGGAGAATATAGAATCACCCAATTGGCAATCTGCTTCGCCAATGTTGTGTTGACACGGCTGTTCCCCTTATCCTGGTCATTCCATTTCCGACGACGGGGAGAGTCTTTGGTTTGCTGGAACAAAATATCAAAAGTTCCCGGAGTGTAGTCCATTGGACCGGACAGCAAGCGGGTAAACGGCAACATTACATGATGAGACGGCGGATTTCCTTCACTCCATGCATTCCATTCCATACCTCTGGCTCCTTCGCGCGTCATCATGTTAGGCCATGTACGGCGGATACCGGTATCCTTAATCGGTTCGTGTGCATCCAATGTCATTCTATGCTCCGCAGCTGTTTCCACTACCTTCTGATAATGGTTGACTCCATATTGTCCATGATGTGAAAGCCCGTTCGGGAAAGCTCCTGCATAACCTGTTTTCAGGATGTGGATGCTGTGGTCGGTATACCATTGCATTGCATGATCCATTTGCCGTTCATAGTTCGGGATATTTCCTCCTGTTTCATGGTGTCCAATGATTTCGATTCCTTTTTCCTTGGCATAACGTACTATTTCATCTATGTCAAAGTCAGCGTAAGGTTTCGTAAAATCAAAATTTTGCATACCGCCCCAACTTTCCCAACCTTCATTCCAGCCTTCAAACAATACCGCTTCTATATTATTGGCAGCAGCGAAGTCGATATATTTTTTGGCATTGACAGTGGTAGCACCGTGGCGTTCATCCATTTTCCAAGTCTCTACACCCAGATGCATCCCCCACCATACACCGATATATTTCAAAGGACGAATCCAATCAGTAGTTTCTAACACACAAGGGTCATTCAGGTTCAGGATCAGGGAAGAATTGATTAATCCGACAGCTTCCGGAGCAATCTGGATAGTACGCCAGGAAGTTGTAAAATGGTTGCTTTTGCGTACCTTGATACCGTCCGGCCAAGGAGTAAGTTCCGCCTTCAAAGTGTAATCTCCGATTTGTTTCAGCGTCATTTCGGAGAAATCATACAATGCCGCTTCATGGATACTTCCGTAAACACCATCCGCCGTCTTAAAGGTAAAAGGAGTATTGGCTGTCTCCACTTCGGAAATAGGCTGCTGCTTATAAAGCAATTCATAAGTCTCGGCACTCGCAGGAATCGACCATGAGGTACCGTCCTGACGGAAGTGGAAAGTAGTCAGTTCATCAGTTATCATCAGAGAATCCACATTGGGAACATTATATTCATAACGGAACCCTACTCCGTCATTGAAAACCCGGAAACGAAGGGTCAACTGCACCTGATCCTCATTAATCAGATTGACAGCCATTTCATTATAATGGTTCCGGTTGGTTTTATTTTCTCCCCACGGCTGCGTCCATGTTTCATCTTTGCTGTCGAATGTGGTTTTCTCTATCCGGAAGCCTCCTCCCAGAATAACACCGTTTCCCTCCACAAAACCCATTTTTGAATTTTCTATCAGCAATGAATCATTTACCGACACATTATAAAACGGAGTACCATTCTCATCTACCGTCAACGTCATCTTGATGTGACCGTCCGGTGATTTTACTTCTGTTTTCGGACTGCTACACGCACAACATCCCAGCATACACAGAAAAGCTACAACTAAATGCTTTACTTTCATAGTACAATTATCTGTTTATATATAATACAATCCATAAAGAAGAAACACTTAATTGTATGCGACTTTTCTTTATAAAGAAAGTCCGAATCTGATTTGCTTTGCAGGCAAACCTCAGATTCGGACTTTTATTTTCATTAAAACACCGGATGTTATCTATCAAACATCGCTCATCCGGCAATTATTATTTATGCAGAAGAACATCAGTACCCGGAACAATCTTTCCCATTGACCACACACAACGTACATTCAACTCCTTATCGAGAATCACAATATCTGCATCCAACCCTTTAGCCAATGCACCTTTTCGGTCACTGACTCCAATCAAACGGGCGGGAGTCTCGGAAGCCATGCGCACTGCATCCTCCAAAGGAATATTTGCTTTCTTTACCATTGTACGCACCAACACATCCATTGTAGCCAAACTACCGGCCAGCGCGGAATGGTCTGCCATTTTACACACTCCATCTTCAATAATATAACGCGGGTCAATCGGTTCATGTCCTTCGTAAGCAGCGTAAGCCAGCGCATCAGTCACCAGACACGTATTCTCCACTCCTTTCAGTTTATAAACCAGTTTCAGAATAGTGGCAGGCAAATGAATGCCGTCCGCAATAACTTCCACCGTCATTCCGTCTGTCAGATATACACTCTCCACCGTCCCTTCATATTTATATTCACGGCGTTTGTGGAAACCCGGCATTGCATTGTAAAAATGAGCAGCATGTGAGAATCCCACCGCATACGCCGCTTTAATCTCATCATATTCGGCTTCTGTATGTGTAACTGCCGTCATTATTCCCTTTGAACGGGTATATTTGGCGAAATCATGCGCTCCACGTAATTCCGGGCTGATATCCCAACGCTTGATACAAGTAGTATGCTCCAATAACGGAATATATTCATTCTCATCAGGAGTTTTCAGAAAACCTTCATACTGGCTTCCTGCCATTTTCGGATTCAAATAAGGTCCCTCAATATGCAGACCGAGAATTGGAGAATCCGGTTCCTGCATCAATCCCTCACACACATCGACAGCCTGATAAAGTTTTTCAAACGATGTGGATGACAAAGTAGGAAACATACTGGTGGCGCCATGCTTCAAATGCGCGGTAGTTGCCATGCGGAATGCTTCTTCTGTAGCTTCGGTAAAATCATGTCCGCCGCCTCCGTGCGCGTGCATACTGACAAATCCCGGTACGATTGTCATTCCCCGGGCGTCAATAACCGTTGCACCGATAACTGCCAGGTCACTGTTGGTCACCTCTAATATTTTTCCGTCACAAATCAATACCGAACCGTCTTTCAGCCAGCCTTGCGGGGTAAGTATTCTACCGTTAATTATCTGAGTTAACATAGTCTTCTTTATTTATTAGATTTAAAACAGTTTATTGGTACCTTCCACTAATTGCCCCATTGCCCATACGGCTCTCACATTCAAGTCTCTGTCGAGGGCAATAATATCGGCATCCTTACCACGTTCAAGCGTTCCTTTGCGGTCAAGTACTCCCATTATGCGGGCAGGCGTTTCGGATACCATGCGTATCACATCCGCCAAAGGTATTTCCGCTTTCTGCACCATGGTACGAATCAAGCGGTCCATAGTAGCCACACTTCCTGCCAAAGCAGAACGGTCGGCCAGCTTGCATACTCCGTCTTCAATAATCACGCGCGGGTCAAAAGCAGTCTGGCTGTCACTGGCCGCACAAGCCAGTGCATCCGTTATCAGACAGGTACGCTCCACTCCTTTTATCTTATAAACAAGACGCAGAATAGTAGGTGGTACATGAATACCGTCAGCCACCACTTCAACCGTCATGTCGTCAATCAGGTAAATACTTTCTACCGTACCTTCGTATTTATATTCTTTCCGTTTATGGAATCCCGGCATTGCATTATAGAAATGAGTAGCATGGGTATATCCGGCTTCATAGGCAGTCTGTATGTCCTCAAACTCCGCCTGCGTATGTCCTACGGAAGCCAACACTCCTTTCGCCGTGATGTATTTACCGAATTGCATGGCTCCCGGAAGCTCCGGCGCAGCATCCCAACGCTTGATACAACGAGTTTCCTCCAGTAGCGGGATATATTCTTCCGGATCGGGGTTTTTGATATTTTCGGGAATCTGTCCGCCTGCCATCGCCATATTGAAATAATGTCCTTCCAGATGAAGTCCTAATACAGGGCTGTCCGGTTCCGCCATCATCTTCTCGGTAGTCTCTGCGGCTGCACGAATCATAGGAATGGTAGAAGAAGAAAGAGTGGGGAAAATACTGGTCGTACCATGCTGCATGTGAGCTTTGACAGCTACCCGGAAAGCTTCTTCCGTGCCTTCCATGAAGTCTCTTCCACCGCCGCCATGAACGTGGATTTCCACTCCTCCCG
>OLIT01003387.1_pt1 | contig 9912 bp, 8 predicted proteins | sample 1601341 | NCBI WGS metagenome assembly OLIT01 (sample SAMEA2452121, study PRJEB22498) | human gut metagenome | biome: human feces; feature: human gut; material: feces | place: Australia | collected 2012
TATAAATTGTTTATGACTAACTATTGTTAATATTAACATTGCAATATTTGAAGTAATAACTAAAATTGGTATTACCATATTAATAGACCATCCTTTAAATTGTAGCTCAAAATCTATATAAACTGTTAATAGTGAAATTGCTATAGTTTGTAGTAAAACATGTCCTGCAATATTAATATTTTTTCTTATAGAATAAAACAGAACTATCCAAATATAAATAATTCCACCATTTGTTATGGCTGCCCATGGAATTTGTGGAGTTGTTAATTTATTTATTAATACTAATAATATAGCCACTATAACTGATAGCACCACTCCTAATTTTAATATTAAATTACTTTTTTTACTATTAAGTTTCTGAGGATATATCATCTAAAACACCGTTACTTTCTATTTTGACATTAATTCCTTTTTTTGTTAAAAACTCGTAAAACCTTTTTTCAATTTTATTATCATTTAAAATTGATGTAAAAGTAAAAACCATTTTGTTTTCAAAAGTACAACTAGAACATTTTATTTTTTCTACTGATTCTGGTGCAATTAACATCAAAAAATAATCTATATAATCTTGGTATTTTCCTATCATACCGATTCTTCCGATATTAGAATATGTGATTGTTGTATATTTTCTAATTTCAATATAACTTAATCTTACTAATATTGTTTTTAATACCAATGGTACTGCTCTTATTATAGGATTGTTTCCTAATTTAACATTTGCTGACATTGTTTTCATTATTTCTTCTTCATTTAGTCTTTTCTTAAAATCTTTTTTTACAAAGTCTAATATTTTATCAAAAGTATTTAAATTGTCTTTTTCCATTTCCGCTTCTAATGTTATATAAGAGAAAAAGTTTGACATTGTCTTTGATAAAAAATACTTCTTTAAATTTACTGGTATACATACCTTTATTGGTTTTTTTCCTTTATTATTTTTATAATTTTCTTCATATATAGAATAAATTAAAACTGATGCTAAATATTGTGTAATAGTTGCTTCGTTTTTTTTGCTTTCCTTCTTTAATGCTTCTAAATCAATTATTTCATGTATAGCTGAAACAGCACCTAGTCTAATTCTTTCTCCTTTTAAAATATATGCTTTTTTTGAAGATGCGTTTGATTTTGCTTTTTTATCATAATTTTTCATATAACTATCTTCTGTGTCGTAGCCTTCTATTTTTCTTACTCTTCTTTCTTCTTGAAATACTTCTGGGTACATCAATTCTAAATAGTTATAAATTATTTCTTTAAAAAATATAGTTCCACTATTTCCGTCTGTTAAAGAATGAAAAATATCTATATTTATTTTTTTTTCAAAATAAGTCACTTTAAACAAATAATTATTATTTGTTTTTGGGTTAATATATTGACATGGATATTCTTTTTCTTCTTCTATTATTGGATCTTTTGGATTATGCTCTAGATAATACCAAAAAAGACCTGCTTTCATTCTAACTTTAAAAGATTGATACGTTTCTAGCGCATTTTGAAGAGCTTTTTCCAATACTCTAGGATTTACATTTTCTTTTAAAACTACTGATAGTCTAAAGACTGTACTATATTTTTTCCCTGCTGATATTGGAAATATTTTTGCTGAGTTGTCTAACCTTCTCCAATATAGCTTTTGTTCCTTTTCCTTTTTCATTTGTTCTCCTTTCCTTAGAAGATTTCTAATTTTATCTATTCTGCTTGATTTTTTATGGTTTCTAAACAGTCTTGATATCCTTTGTTTGTTAATACTTCTCCACTGTTTTTTTCTATAAACCATATATGTCCTGCATTTTCATATTCTTTTATATTTATTTCTATATTTGATTTTTCTGCCTTTTCTTTTAAAACATATACATCTGGATTTAAAATATCATTTGTTCCTGTAAATATAGTTGTATTTTTTAATTTTGACAAATCGCCATCTATTGGATTTACTAAATAATTGTCTTTTCCATCTTTTCCTGCATATCCTAATGCTGCTATTTGTAATTTAAATTTGTTTAGTTGTCTATCTCTTTTTTGAACTTCTGGTATTTTTGGATTTGTTAGTCTTGTATCTAACCAAGGAGATATTAATATTGTCTTTTCTGGCATTTCTATTTCTTCTTGTGAAAGTTTTTCTTCTAATGCTAATGCTAGACCTCCTCCAGCTGAATCTCCCATTACAATGAATTTTTCCATGTCTACTTTGCTTACTATTTCTTTATACAGTGGTTCCATCATATTAAATACTTCTTTATATGTATATTTTGGTGCTAATGGGTAGTCTGGAACAATAACGGTTGCATTTGTATCTTCTACTATTTTTTTTATAAAATCCCAGTGGTCTTTTGTTACTTCTGCCATATATGCTCCACCATGTATATATAATATTGTTTGTTCACTTTTATTTTGTTCTTTTGGATTTACTATAAAAACTTTTCTTCCACTGTATTCTTTAATTTCTACATTGAATATTTCTTCTATTTCTTTTGGATTTTCTGTTTTTATATCTACTGTTTTATAATATATTATTACCACCCCTATTATTAAAGTTATAATTAATAATAGGGCAAGTACACTTTTTATTATTTTCTTTTTCATTTTTATTCCCTCTGCTAGAATTTTATCATACTATGTTATAAATCTCAAGATATAAATAAAACAGAAAACATTTTTAATTGTTTCCTGTTTGTGTACTCTTATTAAAATAAATGATTAAATTCTCAATTGTTTCTTTAAAACGTATTTTGAAAATGAATGAAAATTTTCTCTAATTAACGTATTTCATTCGTTAATTACTCTTATTTAATTAACACTATATTAAAACTACTTTTCTATTGTTATAGTTTTAGTTTTCACAGAGTTCAGCTCTACAAATATAAAAGTGGGCGAAACGAACTGTAGCTGATAGCAACGGAAGTATCGTTGCCGTAGCGAAAACTCGTGAAACCGAAGCTGCTGCCGTAATCACCTCCTCGATAAACGCAAGAATTGAAGGAATTGCTAGAAGTTTCTGTTGTCCATTCAAAACAATTTCCTGCCATATCAAATATATTACATTGCTTATCTATCTTATTTGTTGCTTTTAATATATTTGTTCCTGTAGCTTGTGGCTCACCTGTACTTGTTGATGATTCTCCAACAGTTTTTGAATATGTTGAACTATTATTTTCTGTTCCACATTCTTGTATAAATACTATTGCTGTATCCCATGCATAACTATTTATTAAATCACTTGTTACTTTTGCTTCACTTCCATACATATCTCTTGACAATTCTGATGCTTCGTATTGCGTTACCCAATTCCATACTCCTTTTCCTGATTTACAGACCATAAATCCATTAACTCCTGCTTCATATCTTCCTATATAATATCCATGATTACTATTTGCACTTGTTTTAAATTTCTCTATATCTTTTGCAATAGCATTTTTATAATCACTATTATGATTTGCTGTTGTATCCTCTGTATAACTTCCAGAATATTCACTTGTTGTTATAGTTCCATCACTATTTTGGGTAAAGCTATATCTTCCAAGAGCTATATCTACTGTTTCTTTATTCGCTTTCTTTATAGCATTTTCTCCAGTTCCTACTGGTATCCATACAAATTGGCTTCCTATTGTATTTGTATATGTTGCATCTTCTATTACTATTCCTCCTGTTACATCTGTTGCTGAATCATTTGCTATTTTAAATCCCTTTGGTATTGTTACTTGGTTTCCATATGTGTCTTCTAATGTTGTTGTATCCTTAAATACTGTTCCTTTTGTTTTCAAACTTTGTATACTTTCTATTATATTTCCATTTGCATCTATTTTTTTCTTTTCTCCATTTACTATTACTTCTAATGGAAATCCAGTATTATTTTTATCATAATTAATTCCTTGATTTTCTAAATTGTCCTTTAAATCTTTTAAATTCAGTTTTCCATCAGTCCCATAACTTCCTGCTATTGCTATTTTTAAATTTTCATCTTCTTTTGCTTGTTCTGTTTGTGTCTTTGCATCTCCTGCCTTTTTTAATATTCCATTGTCTCCAGTTAATGTCGCAATTGTTACTCCCGCAAGGATTAGAAGGACAATTATTGTGATTACTAATGCTATTAATGTAATACCTTTGCTTTCTTTTAACTTCTGTTTTTTTGCTGTTTTAATTGTTATCATAAAACATTCTCCCTTCTTTTGTTTTCTGCTTTCTTTTTTTATTTTTCTCTTTAAATTATTTCCATTTTTGTAAATAGTATTCAAACCATTCACTCTTTCTGAACAAAGACATTATATTTTCAAGGTCCTTTTTCTATTTACAAAATAAATTTAATTTACAGTATTATTTTACAAATATTGTTGAATTAAGTCAATATATTATCGCGATTTATTTCTGTTTTTTAAAATCTTTGTTGTTTTTTGTAAATCTTGAAACGTTACAATTAAACATAATGCAAAAAAATTACCTTGAACTTATTTCTAAATTCAAGGTGTAATTTACTTAATTCATATTCTAATTTTATCCAAACAATCCACGTTTTTTTACTGGTGGTTGTTCATTCATAGTTTTTGCTAATTGTACTAATAACTCACGTTGTTCCTTAGTTAATCTTTTTGGTGTTTGAACTGTTACAGTAAATACAAAATCGCCAACTAAACTTGAATTAATAGATTTAAATCCTCTATTTCTAATAGTAAATTTAGTACCTGTTTGTGTTCCATCTGGTATTTTATATTTTTCCTTTGTTCCATCTACCATCGGTATTTCAAGTTCTGCACCTAATGTTGCTTGTGTAATAGTTATTGGTATTTCGCATAATACATTATTTCCTTTTCTTGTATATATACTATGTTTTTTTATTTTTACTGTAATATATAAGTCTCCTTTAGCTCCACCTTTTTCTCCTGGTTCTCCTTCTCCTCTTAATACTACAGTTTGATTATCATCTATTCCTGCTGGTATTTTTACTTTTATTTTTGGTTGTTTACGAACTTTTCCTTTTCCTCTACAGTTTTCACATGGTTCATTTATTATTTCTCCTGTTCCATGACAGCTACTACAAGTTCTACTTGTTTGCATTTGACCTAAAATTGTATTTTGAACTTGAGTTACTTGACCTGTTCCATGGCAAGTAGGACATTTTACAGGCGATGTTCCTGGCTTTGCTCCGCTTCCATGACAAATATGGCACTCTTCGTCTCTCGTTATTACTATTTCTTTTTCTACTCCTGAAAATGCTTGTTCAAATGTAATCTCCATTCGTACATTTAAATCTGCACCTTTACGTGGTCCTCTTTGCTTAGCAGAAGCTCCTCTGCCTCCAAATCCTCCACCAAAAATGGAAGAGAAAATATCTCCTAAGTCTCCGAAATCTCCAAATCCATCAAAACCAGAACCATTATAAGAATAATATCCACCTTGACCACCAAATGGTCCTCCTGCTCCTCCTCCAAAGCCTTGTGGTCCATCTGGTCCAAATTGGTCATACATTTTTCTTTTTTGAGGATCTGATAATGTCTCATATGCTTCATTTACTTCCTTAAATTTTTTCTCTGCTTCTTCTTTATTGTCTAGATTTGCATCAGGATGATATTTTTTAGCAAGTTTACGATAAGCTTTTTTTAATTCGTCCTCTGTTGCATTTTTATTAACTCCTAATACTTCATAATAATCTCTTTTATTAGCCATTTTTTCCTCCACTTTTTTAAATCAAAAGAAACAAAATGAGTAATGTTCACAGGAACAAAATTAACTTTGTTAGCCTGAATGAAAGAGGCTCATTTTGTTTCTTAATTTAGTTTTTTATAAATTTGTTAACAAACATAATTCTAGGTGGAAATTATTCTTTGTTATCATCTTCTACTTTATAATCTGCATCATAAACATTTCCATTTTCGTCTGTCTTTGGTCCTTCTCCTGCTCCTGCATTAGCATCTGTTCCAGCTCCTTGAGCTCCGTTTGGATTTGCATTCTTGTATAATTGTTCTGACATATCATAAAATACTTTTGTTAGTTTTTCTGTTGCTTCTTTTATTTTGTCTGTATCGTTTGTTTCTAATGCTTTTTTAGTGTTGTCTATTTCTGTTTCTACTTTTGCTTTTTCTTCTCCACTAATTTTATCTCCTAAGTCTTTTAATGTTTTTTCACTATTATATATTAAACTTTCTGCATTATTTTTTACTTCAATTTCTTCTTTTTTCTTTTTGTCTTCTTCAGCATGTGCTTCTGCATCTTTTACTGCTTTATCAATATCTTCATCTGTTAAGTTTGTTGACGCTGTAATAGATACGTCTTGGCTGTTTCCTGTTGCCATATCTTTTGCAGATACATGAACAATACCATTTGCATCAATATCAAAAGTTACTTCGATTTGTGGTACTCCTCTTGGTGCTGCTGGAATTCCTGTTAATTGGAATCTTCCAAGTGTTTTGTTGTATGCTGCCATTTCTCTTTCACCTTGTAAAACGTGAACTTCTACTGATGTTTGACCATCTGCTGCTGTAGAGAATATTTGTGATTTTTTAGTTGGTATTGTAGTATTTCTTTCAATTAATTTTGTAAATACTCCACCATATGTTTCAATACCTAATGATAATGGTGTAACATCTAATAATACTAAGTCTTTTACATCTCCTGATAATACACCACCTTGAATTGCTGCACCGATAGCAACACATTCATCTGGGTTTATTCCTTTGTCTGCTTCTTTTCCAGTAATTCTTTTTACTGCTTCTTGTACAGCTGGAACTCTTGTAGAACCACCTACTAATAATACTTTGTGAATATCATTTGCTGATAATCCTGCATCTTTAAGAGCTTGATTAACTGGTCCTGCTGTTGCTTCTACTAAGTCATGAATTAATTCTTCAAATTTAGATCTTGTTAATGTAACATCTAAGTGTTTTGGTCCTGTTGAATCAGCTGTGATAAATGGTAAATTTATTTGTGTTTGTTGTACTCCTGATAATTCTATCTTTGCTTTTTCTGCTGCTTCTTTTAGTCTTTGCATTGCGCTTTTAAATCAATTCCATTTGATTTTTTGAATTCATCTACTAAGTAATTGATAATTGCGTTATCAAAATCGTCTCCTCCTAAATGTGTATTACCACTTGTTGATAAAACTTCAAATACTCCGTCACCAATATCTAGTATAGAAACATCAAATGTTCCTCCTCCTAAGTCATAAATCATAATTTTTTGGTCTTGTTCTTTATCCATTCCATATGCTAAAGCTGCTGCTGTTGGTTCATTTATAATTCTTAATACTTCTAGTCCTGCAATTTTTCCTGCATCTTTTGTTGCTTGTCTTTGACTATCATTAAAGTATGCTGGAACAGTTATAACTGCTTGTGTTACTTTTTGTCCTAAATAGTTTTCAGCATCTGCTTTTAATTTTTGTAATATCATTGCTGAGATTTCTTGAGGTGTAAATTTATCTCCTTCTATATCTACTTTTTCTGCTGTTCCCATTTTTCTTTTTATTGATATAACTGTATTATCTGGATTTGTAACTGCTTGACGTTTTGCAATTTGTCCTACTAGTCTTTCTCCATTTTTTGAAAATGCAACTACTGATGGAGTTGTTCTATTACCTTCTGCATTTGGTATAACAACTGGTTCTCCTCCTTCCATAACTGCTACACATGAATTTGTTGTTCCTAAGTCAATTCCTATAATTTTTCCCATTTTAAATTCCTCCTAAATTTATTTTTTATTTTATGTACAATTTTAAATTGTACAGTTTGTCTTTAGATTTATAACTAATTAAAAATTAATAACATTTTAATATGTTTCAACTTGTTAATTTTGTATAAACAAGTTAGTTTGCTACTACTACCATAGAATGTCTAATTACTCTGTTTCCTATTTTATAGCCTTTTCTATATTCTTGTGCTATTTCTTTTTCACCTAAGTTTTCATCTTGAATACTACTTACAGCCTCATGTAATTCAGGATCAAAAGTTTTTCCTACTGTTTCTATTTCTTCTACTCCTTTTGATTTTAAGACATCTTTAAATTGTTTTAATACAAGTTCTACTCCTTGTTTGTAATTTTCGTCTGCTGTTTCTACTTTTGCTGCATTTTCTAAATTGTCTACAACTGGAAGCATTACTTCAATTACATCTGAAAGTATAGAATTGTATAACCCTTCTCTTTCTTTGTTGCTTCTCTTTTTAAAGTTTTCAAATTCTGCTAGAATTCTTTTAAATCTATCGTCTAATTCATCATAATCTTGTTTTGGTACCATGTCCTTATGTTTCTTTTCCTTTTTTTCTTGTTTTTCCTCTTTTAATTCTTCTTTTTGTTCTTTTTCGTTCTCTGCCATTTTATCCCTTCTTTCTTTTTATTTTTAATATTAATTACTTTTTCCATTTAATTTTTGATTAATATATTTCATAACAGAAATAACTTTTGAATAATCCATTCTTTTTGGTCCTATAATTCCTATTGTTCCTAAATCTTTTCCGTTTACTTTATGTTTAAATGTTACTACGCTAAAATCTTTTAATTGTTCTTTTTCGTTTTCTTCACCTATATATACCTTAATATCTTCTGCAAATCCTGAATCCAACATATCTGCTACCATTTCTTTTTTATCTAATATGTTTATAAAATTTTTAGCTACTTCTAAGCTATTAAACTCTGGTAAATCAAAAGATTTATTAGCTCCTTCAAGATATATTTTATTATCTTCTTCTAATACTTTTTTTATTTGCTCAATAACTGGTTTTATAACATTAACACTATAAGTCATTTCATCATATAAGTATTCTTCTAACGGTCTATCTATAGTTTCAATTGGTTGACCTTTTAGTTTATTATTAAACATATAGTTCATAGTTTCGACTTGTTTTTCATTTATATCTTCATCAAATTTTATAATCGTTTCTTTTACTAAACCTGTGTCTGTTAGAATAACTGCCATCATCATTCTTGAACCTAATAGAACAAATTTTATTTCTTCAATTAGTTGATTTACTGGCTTTGGTCCTATTGAAACAGTTGTATAATGTGTTACTTCTGAAATTGTGTTAGCTGTTATTTTGGTTAAATCTTCAATTTCATTTACTTTTGTCTCAAGTTTTGAACTTATATATTTGATTTCTTCTAAACTGATATCTTTATCATTTAATAATTCATCTACGTAATATCTATACCCTTTAGCTGATGGCACTCTTCCACTTGATGTGTGGGTTTTATCTAAATAACCTTTTTTCTCTAAATCAGCCATTTCATTTCTAATTGTAGCACTACTACAGTCTAATCCATGATTATCTGTTAATGCATTTGAACTTACAGGCTCTGCTGTATTAATATATTCTTCTACAATAGCTTGTAAAACTTTCTTTTTTCTATCGTCTAACAATTTTTTCACCTCTTTTATTAAAATTGTTAGTTCTGTTTTAGCACTCTTTGTTGTTGTTTGCTAACTTCATATATATTATACCCCTTTTTAGCACTTGTCAATACATTTTGCTAATTTTTTTGTGAATTTTTGGACACATAAATCCTATTATTTTTCTAATTGTCTTATACAAAAAAGACCATCACTTTTTCCATTTGTTGATAGTCTTCTTTTACTTATATAAAATTCTAAATTATATATCCATTTGACTTCCTAAAAATGTAGCTGCAGATTGTGCAACTTTCTGCTCAACTTCTGTCATTTTTGTATTATTATCTTTTGATAATAGTATAACACTTCCTATTGCATCTCCATCTGAAATTATTGGATATACTATTTGTGAATTATATTTTCTTTCCCATTTATCATTTTTTGTAATTGGAATTGATATGTTATTATTATCTCTACTTGCATAGTTTTCTTTTTCATCCATTATTTTTTCTAATTCTTCGCTTATACCCTGTTCATAAAATTCTTTTTTTGACGTCCCAGAAACAGCTATTAATGTATCCTTATCTGTTATACATGCAATATGTCCAGTAGTT
>OLIT01003394.1_pt1 | contig 9904 bp, 10 predicted proteins | sample 1601341 | NCBI WGS metagenome assembly OLIT01 (sample SAMEA2452121, study PRJEB22498) | human gut metagenome | biome: human feces; feature: human gut; material: feces | place: Australia | collected 2012
CTCCGGCAGGTGGAGGAGGCTACCGCCCGCTATCGTGTGGCAGAACTCCTCAAAAAGTCCAACGCCCAGGGTCGCCAGAACGCCTTGTGTGCGCCTTTCCGGGAGGAAGCGAGTCCCAGTCCCAGCCAGAGGATTGAAGCCGGATGTGAGCCGTTTTCGGCAGACTTTTGCAGGACGAAAGAAAAAGCAGGATAAAGGCATGGCGTCGCAAGTACCGCCGTAGCCGCCACTTCTGCCCGCAGTGCGGGCAGTTTCGGACGCTTGAAGCTGGCGTCTTTGAGAGGCGGAAAAAGCGGCAATGGCGTCAGCTTCCACGAAAAGCCCCGTGTTGCAGGGCCTTTCAAGGATGTCTTACGGCAAAAAGGAGGAATTGAATGAGTAAAGAAACCAGAGATCGTATTGCATTCCGGATGCAGCCGGAAACCAGAAGAAGGATCGAGCAGTGGTACGCCGCCGACAACTGCCAGAGCAAAAATGAGTTCATCGAGAAAGCCGTGAACTTCTATGTGGACTATCTGGGAATACAGGACAACACAACGCTACTGTCCATGGCAATCATGTCTGCTATCGACGGCAGGCTGAGCAGACTGGAGGACTATATCGCCCGCAGAGATTTTACCAGATGCGTGGAGCAGGACATGACCAACGGCATCATCGCGGAAGCGTTCGAGATGGACCGGGATGACTTGAAGCGCAGACGAGCGCAGAGCGTCCGGAATGTGAAGGCCACAAACGGTACCATCTCTCTGGAGAAATACGCACGCTCCCATCAGGAGCCGGACTGGGATGATGACGAATGGCAAGACTGATCCTCAAGAGTCCCTATATCAAAAGCACCGGCGGGGCCTCCGGATACCTTCGCTACATCGCGACCCGGGAGCGGGTGGAGCTTATCCCGGATGACCGTCCGCCCACACGAAAGCAGGAACAGCTCGCCGCTAAATTGGTCAAGGACTTCCCGGACAGCAAGACGCTCTATGAGTATGAGGACTACCTGACAAAACCCACCAAGGTCAGCGCCTCTGCGTTCATCACGCTGGCGCTGGAAGCCAACTGGGATGCCATCCACGAGTCGGAACAGTACATGAAGTATATCGCCACCCGTCCTCGCGCGGAGCGCATCGGCGCTCACGGTCTGTTCGGTGATAAGGATGCAGTCTCTCTGGAGAAAGCCATGGAAGAACTGGAGAGCTACTCCGGAAACGTGTGGACGCATATCATCTCTCTCAAGCGGGAGGATGCGGTCCGGCTCGGCTTCGATAACGCCGCGGCGTGGCGAAATCTCATTCGGGCGCACCGTAACGACATCGCGGCGGCAATGAAGATACCGCCCGGTGACTTCCGATGGTATGCTGCCTTCCACGACGAGGGCGAGCATCCGCACATCCACATGATGGCCTGGTCCGCCAAGACGGGCCAGGCCTACCTCTCCAAGGAAGGCATCCGTCAGATCAAATCCAAGCTGACCAATGATATCTTCCGCAACGAAATGCTCCATCTCTACGAACAGAAGTCTGATTCCAGAGATGAGCTGGTGCGCCAAGCGCGGCGGGCGATGCTGGAACTGGTGCAGACCATGCAGGATAGCATGTGCGACCACCCGGACGCTGAGCGGCTCATGCTGGAGCTGGCGGCGCAGCTTGAAACAGTCAAGGGAAAGAAATCCTATGGCTACCTCCCCAAACGGCTGAAGAAACTGGTGGATGAAATTGTTGATGAGATGGAGCAGCTCCCCGGCGTGAGCAGATGCTATGACCAGTGGCTACTCCTGCAAGGCAAGGTGGCTGCCTACTACCACGACAAGCCCCAGGAGCGCATCCCGCTCTCACAGCAAAAGGAGTTCCGGCAGATCAAGAACGCGGTCATTCAGGAAGCGGAGCGCCTGCACTTGGGTGAGATCGGCTTCGAGGAGAAGGGTCTCAATCAGCAGGACGAGCCGGAGGAATACCGCAACGCCTCCTACGACTACTGGACACTGCGGGATGTGATCCGGGACGAGAGCCTGACCATGGAGGAGCGCGGCGAAGCCGTCTCTGAAATGGAAAGGCTGGCGGAAAGCGGCGATATGTATGCGCAGTACCTGATGGGAAAGCTCTGGCGGGACGGACCTTTGCTGATCCCGGACTCGGTGGAAGCACGGTACTGGTTCGAGCAGGCGGCGGATCAGGGACATCTGGTGGCACAATATTCCCTTGCTAAGTTATACCTCTCGGATGATTTGGAAGTGCGGGATACCCGGAAGGGGATGAACTGGCTCTACACCGCTGCGGTCAACGGCAGCCACTACGCCATGTACCGTTTGGCTAAAGAACTGTTCAAAGGTGATTTGATCAAACGAAATAGTGATGCCGCCGTGGAGTGGTTCACTCGGTCAGCAGAGCGGGGAAACCACTACGCCCAGTATATGCTGGGCAAGCTGTACCTTGCTGGTAAGGAGGTTCCCCGCGACGAGGAGAAAGCCGCATATTGGCTGACCCAATCCGCCGAGCAAGGCAATCAGTATGCACAGTACCTTCTGAACCATTTGGAGGAAAACCGCCCTCCCTCTGCGATGCTGGCGGTGACCCGGCTGCTCCATCACATGAGCCGAATATTCCAGGACAACTCCGTTCCCAAGTCCCGCCCCGGCGGTATCCAGATCGACCGGAAGCGGCTGAAGAAGCTACAGGAGAAGCGTATGGCCTCGGGTCATAAACCGGATGACCATGAGGAGCAGTGGCCAGACATGACCATGTAAGCGGCGCAGAAACTGCGCCGCAAAACAAAGAATAAAACCCTTCCGCACGGAAGGTAGAAAGGAACTGAATGAGAAAATCCAAATACAATTCGTTCGATGAACTCCCGCTGATGCTGACCGTGGAGGATGTGTCCCATGTGCTGGGCATCGGCCTGGCCCATGCCTATGAGGTAGCTCACCGCAGGGATTTCCCCACCATTACCCTGGGCAGCCGCATCATCGTTCCCCGTGACATATTCATGGAATGGATCGATGAACAGGCCGCGAAAAAATCTGAAATATTTTAGTAGCTATTCCAAAAACTCTGTGGTATGTGTTTGTGTTAAAAAGGAGGGATCATAAATGGCAAAGAAACGAGCCAACGGCGAGGGAAGTATCCGCAAAAAGCCCAGTGGCCGCTGGGAGGGCAGATACACCCAGGGCATCGACCCGGTCACCGGCCGGGCCATCCAGAAAAGCGTGTCCGCCAAGACCCAGGCGGAGTGCAAAGAAAAGCTGGCGAAAGCCATTCGGGAGAATCGCGGCGTGCCGCTCAATCACACGGGCGACTACACCGCAGCGGAGTGGTGCCGCCTGTGGTTTGAGACTTACAGCAAACCCAACATCCGCTACAACACCGCCAAAGGCTATGAGGGGATTATCGAGCACCACATCATTCCGGCCATCGGCGCGATCAAGCTTAAGCAGCTCTCGTCCATCCACATCCAGAGAATGTATAACGACCTGAAAGAAAACGGCCGGATGCAGCGTGGGTCGAAGCAGAACGACAAAGCCTTGTCCAACACCTTTGTGCGGCGCGTCCACGCGGTGCTGCAGGCGGCGCTGAAGCAGGCGGTGAAAGAGCGGCTCATCCCATACAACCCCTGCGAGAACTGCCGCATCCCGCCCAAGGACAAGAAAGAGATGACCATTCTCCCACCGGAGAAGATCGGCAGATACCTTCAGGAAGCGGAGAAGTACGGCGTCCTGCCCATGTTCTATCTGGAGCTGTCCAGCGGCCTGCGCCGGGGCGAACTGCTGGCGCTACAGTGGGAGGACTTGAATGTAAAAGAGCGCATCCTGACGGTGAATAAGCAGGTCACCCGCATGGAGGGCGAGCTGGATGTGACGGAGCCGAAAACAAAAAACTCCGTCCGCAAGGTGGCGCTGTCTCAGCAGGTAGTGGACCTGCTGGTGCAGGAGCGTGAACAGCACCCGGACAACCCCATCCTGTTCCCGTCGCCCCGCACAGGCGGTTACTGGAGTCCGGACGCCGTGTCGAGAATCAACCGGAAGCTGCTGAAAAACGCAGGCATCGAGGAGCACGTGCGTTTTCACGACCTCAGACACACATTTGCGACCATGGCAATCTCCAGCGGCGTGGATGTAAAGACCCTGTCCAGCATGCTGGGCCACTTCAGCGCAGGGTTCACACTGGACACCTATACGCACATCACCAACGATATGCAGAGAGGTGCGGCTGAGAAGATCGGCGGCTTTATGGAATCGGTCACGGCAACCACCACCCCGGAGCCTCCCGACCCGCCGGAGGAAAGCCAGTGCAAGGTGATACCGTTCGAGAAGGTGGTCTAAGTAAGCAAAGGGATTCCCTGAATCACTTTTGTTGTCCAGGGAATCCCTTTAGGATGTATTAGAAAACACTAATTACTAATATGGAGCCTTCATTAATTACTTCGACTATCTTGAAATTCCTGCAATGCAACCCAAAACGGAGAAGGTTCTTTACTGAACCATCGCCCATATTTATTTTGCAAATTCTTTGAACGAATAAGAATACACGCTTTTCTTGCACGACTAACTGATACAAAACAAAGCCTTCGGGCTTCTGCCAGTTTTCTTGGAGTGTTATCATAGTAGCTGGGAAAGCTATCCTTTTCCATGCCTGGCAGTATCACAACATCAAATTCAAGCCCTTTGGAACTGTGCCTGGTTGTTAGGACAACTTGATTTTCTGGGATACCAAGCCGTGTTAGAAACTTAATCGTTAGCTGCGTATCGTGGCTTCGTGCTGTTTCGAGCAACTTATTGAAATTATCAATCTCGTCAGGATATCGCTCTGAAGCAGTAAAAGCAGAAACAATTCCCACCTCTTTGTCAAGATAGCATAACCATTCCGATAGATTATCCGTATAAACCTTACTTGCAGTTAAAGTTTGAAAAATTGTTCTTTTAAGCAAAAAGTAATCGTCTTCACTAATGATTCGCTTTTGAGAAATAAACGATTTCCAAGTTGAGCAAATTTCATCAAATGAGACGGAGCATTTATCCGAAACCCACTTTGCACAGTTTTGAGTCCAGATAATAAGATCTGTTAATCTAAATGATTGACGAGCAATATACGCCGGAATATTTTGCCTGGAACATTCTTGCGCCAATTCTGCTACTTGATTATTATTTCCGACTAAAACTGCTATTTCGTGGTATGGTATGCCTTCTGTGTGAAATCTGGATATCTGCTCAATGACTCTTTCATATTGTTCATCCATCCCTTTGGGACATTCGATGAATTCGAGTTTGGCGTGGTAGTCTCTGAGTTTTCCAGAAGCAATATATCCCCGGCTACTTTTTAGAACATATTCTGAAGCATCTACTATTGTTTGTGAACTTCGATGGTATCACCATTCTCGCTGTCGAGGAACCCGAATCGCATCTCCATCCAATTTATCAACGGCTTCTCTATCGACATATTATGAACAAAACTAACACCTCTGTAATAATCACAACTCACTCAACACATATATCCTCAGTTGCACCCATTACATCTCTTGTTCATCTAATTACGACAAAGGATGGTACCGAGGTAAATACAACAGCAGGCATTGATTTGTCTGAGGACGATTATGCGGATTTAACAAGATACATTGATGTCAAACGAGGCGAACTTTATACTGCTAAAGGTATTATTTTTGTGGAGGGTATTTCCGAAGAATATTTGATTCCCAGTTTTTCAAAAGCTAAAGGATACGACCTTGATCGTCTCGGCGTAGTGATTTGTAACATAAATTCCACGAATTTTGAACCGTATTGTCGTTTCGCAGGTTCACTTGTTGCCTTTGTGTAGAGGATGATCTGGTTCAGCAATGGAATGAGTATGGAGATAGCAGAAAAGGTGTCGCAGTTGGATTTGACCTTGCGTTAATTAACGGTCTACAAAAGCAGTATCCGATTACATCGGCATTGATTTCACATTCTCTCGGATATGAATCGGTAATCTATGATATTCGCGGATTAGAGTTAGAAATGGCGAAACTGTGCTATACAATTATTAAAAATAATGGTGTCGTGGCGTGGATGACCATTCTATCAACTTTCAAGCATTATGCCAGCTTTATAAAGAATCCAACATTCAAAGATGAGAAAGAAACAAGGATTGTGTTTCTGCCTAATGCTATTCCAGAGAACGGTTACGAAGACTCTTTAGATAATTTGAGCGACCTTAAAACAAACATATTAAATCATTACAGTCTTGGTTGGTTGCACGATGGAGTATCTGCACTCAAGTCAATTACCATAGGTTCCGAATGCACTGCAACAGAGGCTAAGATACGAACGATGTTAACTAACGAGGGACTAAACTCTGATATACCAATTAAGCGAAGACACTTGTTATACCTTCCAGAGGAAAGCTCTGCAGAGAAGTTATTTTTTTGAACCTGGCCACCATTTGTTAGTTGATTAAAAATAGAACATAGAACATCTCGATCTGGCCCAGTGGCCTTTTTGAAGATATCCACCTCAAGTGTGTATTCGCCAATATAAGCGCCAAATGTTTTAAAGTATTTGCGCTTTTCCTTATTATTCAAATGGATATACTCCGGATCAACAGAGCCTTGATACATTAGATAAATACGATCAATCCCATCAAAGCCCTTGCCCACATGGTTTGCATCTTCAATATCTCCAAAATGCTTTTTTTCATCAACTATATGATAATAATCACCATCGGTGATAATAACATAAGGAATACCAGCCATACGGAACATCCGAATGACTTTGAATGTGAAAGTTAGAATCGCACATTTCTATTTGTGATTTAAGTATGTCCTTTGGGAGATCACTCTGTTCAAGGAGTAACTTCACTCTATTCCACAGATTGCAATATGCTCGGAAGACCTCCTCGGCATCATTTGATTTGGTCAAATCGGTTAGCCACAGTGTCTTACTGTGCAACATAGACTTAAATGTACTGAGTTTGCAGTAGTAGTAAAAGACCGCCATAATATTTCCTCACTTTATCTTCGCCAGCACATCGGCAAACAGTTCATAGTTATGCTTCACACCATCATCCATCATTGCCGTCCTTGCTGCAGGTCTCGATAAGGAGACGAACAGCGTCTTGCAGAACATCTGCAAGTTTGGCAGTATTGAAGCCTTCTGGCAGCTTGCGCGGAAGTACACCGGCTACATCGAGGAAGAGGACAAGCCTTTGGGCTACTTTGCAGCGCACGTTCTGCTGACCGCACTTTCTCAGACGATGAACGCCTCCGTCCTGAAAGGTTTGGAGCGTTTCGTTTCTGAGACCAACAAAGCATACTGTTACAGCATCGTCCATGAATGGCGTTCCCGCGAGGACAACGAGGATTTGTACGAGCTGTGCCGCACCGTGGAGAACGAATTGCAGCTCCCGACGCGCTTTGACAAATTTGAGCCGGAAACGCTGATTACGGGAGACGTCTTCCCGTGCATCAACGAGAGCATCCTGAAACAGCTCTTTGCCGAGATCAGCGACCATGTTGTGAAGGCCGATCTCATCATGAAGGTCTGCGAAAACAGGCGGACTGCCGGATGGTATGGGCGGTTCTTGGATTATTTTGACTGCCTCTTCTTCATCGGAAAGATGCAGACCTTCTATCAGGAACACGGCGGCGGATTCCATATCGTCGAGCCGAAGAAAATCTGGAAGCTCTATACAAGTGACCTTTACCGCATGGATGCCTACTATCGCCACTTCCATTATGCCTTCGGCAACTCTCTCAAGAATGCAAATGACATTCTGGAAGACGGCTTGAAGCACTCGACTGAGTTTGTCGAGGCGCTGTATCAGAACTGGTTCCTGCGGGAATTGACCGCTTGCTGGACAAACGCGGCGGCAGAAGACCTCGCTGCTCTGGGCTATGTCTCGGATATCGAGAAGCAGCGTGATTTCTATAAGAGATATGTCGCTCCCGCAAGCAGCAAAAACACCCGCGCATTCGTGATCATCTCGGACGCGCTTCGCTATGAGGTTGCCTCCGAACTTTCCGAGCGCATTGTCCGCAACACAAAGGGTACCGCCGAGTTGGAGTCGATGCAGGCGGTCTTCCCGTCCATCACGAAGTTTGGTATGGCAGCCCTGCTTCCGGGAAAGAGCATTTCTGTGAACGACAGTATGGATGTTCTTGTTGACGGGAATCCCACCCGTTCCACCGTGGAGCGAAACGCGATCCTGAACACGACGCCGAAAGCCAGCGTTGCTATTCAATACAATGACCTTCTGAACATGAAGAAGGATGAGAGACGGGAGCTGGTTGCCGGGAAAGATGTAATTTACATCTACCACAACTCCATCGACGCCATCGGAGACAAAGCCCCTACGGAGTCCAAAGTCTTTGACGCCTGCGAGACGGCAATTCAGGAGCTTTCCGGCATTCTGCGCATTATCGTGAACGAACTGAGCGGAACGAACATTTTCATTACAGCGGATCACGGGTTCCTCTATACCTATAAACCGCTGAGTGAGAGCGACAAGATTGACCGGAAAGCCTTCTCTGGCAACGTGTATGAGCTTGGACGGCGTTATGCGCTGACCGCTCCTGACACAACCGCTGATTTCCTGCTTTCCGTCAATCTGGAACGGGAGCTGGACGGAACGCCCATCAAGGGCTATGCCCCGCAGGACACCATCCGCATGAAGGTTCAGGGCGGCGGTGAGAACTATGTCCACGGCGGTATCAGCTTGCAGGAGCTTGTCGTGCCTGTGATCGCCTTCAAGAACCTCCGCACGAGCAATAAGAATTACGTTGAGGTTAAAAACGCGGAGCTGAAGCTCCTGAGCGAAAGCCGCAAGATTTCCAACTTGATCTTCTCGTTGGAGTTCCACCAGCGTCAGCCCGTGGGCGATAAGATTCAGCCCTGCACCTACTCCATCTACATGACGGACGATGAGGGCGTGGTGATCAGCGACCGGCAGACAGTCATCGCGGATAAGACCAGCGACAACGCGGCAGATCGCGTGTTCCGTGTCCGGTTCAATCTGAAAGCCGGAACGTATGATAAGAAGAAAGTCTACCGTCTGGTGATCGCAAACGAGATTGACGTGGAAGAGATCGAGTTCCACATCGACATCGCGTTTGCGGACGATTTTGGCTTTGACCTGTGAGGTGGCAAGAATGGATGAGCAGATGAAGACCGGAGAAACCGGCGATAAAAACGCAGTGATCGACCAAAAACTACGGCAGTTCTTTGACGGAAAGATCGTTCGGAAAGACCTGACGAAGAAGATCAAGGAAGGCGCAAATGTGCCGGTCTACGTCCTTGAGTTTTTGCTTGGTCAGTATTGCAGTTCGGATGATCCCGAAGTCATTGAAACCGGTGTGGAGAATGTCAAGCGCATCTTGGCGGACAACTATGTCCGTCCGGACGAGGCGCAGAAGATCCTCTCCATGCTGCGTCAGCGCGGGATGCACACGGTCATCGACAAAATCACTGTCAATCTGAATATGAAAAAAGATACCTATGAGGCGGAGTTCTCCAACCTTGGTATCAAGAATATTCCCATTTCAGAGGACTATCCCGCAAAGTTTGACCGGCTGCTTTGCGGCGGTATCTGGTGCATTGTGCAGCTCGAATATGAGTTTCTGGAAGAAGAGAAAAATGCCTCTCCCATCCACATCCGCAAGCTGACACCAATCCAGATGCCCCATGTGGACATTGAGGAATTGAAGGAAGGCAGAAAGAACTTCACCGAAGAAGAGTGGCTTGAGATCATGCTGCGCTCCTGCGGTTATGAGCCGGATAAGCTGAATGACCGCGAACGCTGGCTGCTGCTTGCCCGTATGCTGCCGCTTGTTGAGAACAACTTCAACCTCTGTGAGTTAGGTCCGCGAAGCACCGGCAAATCCCATATCTACAAAGAAATCTCCCCGAACAGCATCCTTGTTTCCGGCGGTCAGACTACCGTTGCGAACC
>OLIT01003395.1_pt1 | contig 9892 bp, 10 predicted proteins | sample 1601341 | NCBI WGS metagenome assembly OLIT01 (sample SAMEA2452121, study PRJEB22498) | human gut metagenome | biome: human feces; feature: human gut; material: feces | place: Australia | collected 2012
GCCCAGCGGTCTGTCCGTAAAGGATGCCATTGCACCCACTGCGCTGGCGTTTAAGAACAGTCGGACCTTTCAGATGGGCGGCATCTTCGGGGCGGTCAGCTTTCTGAATATCACGGCTTCTGATTTGAGCGACCAGCTTTTGAAGGATTTTCTGGACATGGATTCCAGCCAGATCGTTACCATGCACATCCAGTCCGTTGACCAGAACAAGGCCATCAAAACCATCAAGCACACCATCACCGAACTCGATAGGTCCAAGATTGAGGAGCAGAAAAAAGCCGTCCGCGCCGGATATGATATGGACGTGCTTCCGTCTGATTTGGCGACTTACGGCAGGGATGCCAAGGCACTTTTGAAGGAATTGCAGAGCCAGAACGAGCGGATGTTCCTTGTCACTTTTCTGGTGCTGAACACCGGCAAGACCGAGCAGGAACTGGAAACCAACGTGTTTCAGGCAGTCAGCATTGCCCAGAAGCACAACTGCGAATTATGCCGCCTCGATTTTCAGCAGGAGCAGGGGCTTATGTCCTCGCTGCCGCTGGCAGACTGCCAAATCGAGATTCAGCGCGGCCTGACCACCAGCAGCACGGCGATTTTTGTGCCGTTTACCACGCAGGAGCTGTTCGACAACGGTAAGGAAAGCCTGTATTATGGCTTGAACGCCCTGTCCAACAACCTGATTATGGTTGACCGCAAAAAGCTGAAGAACCCAAATGGCCTGATTTTGGGCACTCCCGGTTCCGGTAAATCCTTCAGCGCAAAGCGTGAGATCTGCAATGCGTTCCTTGTGACGGACGATGATATAATCATCTGTGACCCGGAGGCAGAGTACGCTCCGCTGGTGGAGCGTCTGCATGGGCAGGTCATCCACATCAGCCCTGCCAGCACCCAGTATATCAACCCTATGGACATCAACAGCAACTACTCGGAAGAGGACAACCCTCTGGCTCTGAAAGCCGACTTTGTACTGTCCCTGTGCGAACTGGTGGTGGGCGGCAAGGAGGGCTTGCAACCAGTGGAAAAGACGGTCATTGACCGCTGTGTCCATGTGATTTATCGCAAGTATTTCGAGAATCCCACCCCAGAAAATATGCCGCTGTTGGAAGATCTGTACAACGCCCTGCTGACGCAAGACGAACCGGAAGCACGCCATGTGGCGGCTGCGCTGGAAATCTACGTCAAGGGCAGTTTGAACATTTTTAACCACCACACCAACGTGGATATCAATAACCGCATTGTCTGTTTTGACATCAAGCAGCTTGGCAAGCAGTTGAAGAAACTCGGTATGCTTATCGTACAGGATGCCGTGTGGGGGCGCGTGACCGCCAACCGCAGTGCCGGAAAATCCACCCGGTACTATGCAGACGAGTTCCATTTGCTCTTGAAGGAAGAGCAGACTGCCGCTTATTCTGTGGAGATTTGGAAGCGTTTCCGTAAGTGGGGCGGCATCCCCACCGGCCTGACCCAGAATTGCAAAGATTTGCTGTCCAGCCCCGAAGTGTCGAACATTTTTGAAAATTCGGATATGATTATCATGCTGAATCAGGCCAATGGTGACCGACAGATTCTGGCGAAGCAGCTGAACATCTCGCCCCACCAGTTGTCCTACGTTACGCACAGCGGTTCCGGTGAAGGTCTGCTGTTCTACGGCAACACAATTCTGCCCTTTGTTGACCACTTCCCGCATGATCTGGAACTGTATAAGATCATGACCACCAAATTGTCCGAGGTAACGGGGGCGGAAAAGCATGAGTGAGAATCAGCCGAAGCTGAAATTTGAGGAGGATAAGGAGCGCACGGCCACGCGCTCCCCGCCGAAAAAATCCAAGGTGGAGCAGTCGGTGCCCAAAAAGAAAAAGCTGAAACTGGATGCAGACAAAGCAGTGGAAAAATCCCAGCACCTGCGTTTCGGCAAGGCCGAAATCACCCCCGATGAAGCATCCCGCATGACCAAACAGCAGAAACGTGCCATGTATGCCGCTGCTGCCGCCCGGTCTGCGGCGCACCGAGAAGTTGACCAGTACGAGGACGACAATGTTGGTACACAGGCTCTTAACGAGGGACTGAAGTCCGAAGAAGCAGCCAGCAATTTTTCCAAGAATCGCTATGCCCGGAAGCTGAAAAAGAAATCCAAGCTGCAAGCAAAGAAAAACACGCCTACTGCAAAATCTTCTGCGTTCGGGTCAGACAAGGCTCAAAGTGCAGAAGCAACCAGCAGTGAGGGTACCTCCAATTGTTTCTCCCAGTGGCGGCAGAAGCAGGACATCCGGCAAAGCTACTATGCCGCTGCCCATTCGGGTACAGCGGCACAGACCGCAGGCGGCAAAGCGGCATCCAACGGTGCATCTGCCACCCGATCCGGCGTGGAGCAGGTCATCGACAAAGGAAAATCGGTGGTCAGCACCGCTGTCAACGGCATTGCCAATTTTGCAAAGAGCAACGCGCACGTTCTTTTGATCGTGGGCGTTTTTCTTTTGCTCCTGCTGCTGGTCATGTCGGCATTTTCGTCCTGTTCTATTCTGTTTTCCGGCACCACGCAGGTATCTGGGCAGACCATCTACACCGCAGAGGACCGGGACATCCGGGGAGCCGAAACCGACTACAAGAAGCTGGAAAAGGAACTGGATAAGAAAATCAAGCGTACCCCCACCGACCACCCCGGCTATGACGAATACCGATACCATCTGGACGCTATTGAGCACGATCCTTGGCAGCTCACTTCGTTCCTGACTACTCTCTACGACGACTACACCCGCAGCGAGGTGCAGACAAAACTCAAGGAGACGTTTGCTAAGCAATACAAGCTGACCACATGGGTGGAAGTCCAGACCCGGTACCGCACGGTAGTGATGATCGACATTTTTACTGGCATACCATACACCGTGCAAGTCCCCTATGAGTACCGCATCTTTCACACCAAATTGGTGAACAAAGGGCTGGAAGTGGTCATCCGGGAGGAACTGGATGCTGACCAGTGGAAACGGTACGAGATCTTTCAGGATACTCTGGGCGGTCGGCCCTATCTGTTCAACGGTGGTCTGCCGCCCGGTGGCTCAGATGGCTCCGGCGCACCGGGCATCGACTATACCGTTCCTGCGGAAGCCCTGACTGACGAGGAGTTCGCCGCCATCTACAAGGAAGCCCAAAAATATGTGGGCACGCCTTACGTCTGGGGCGGCTCTACCCCGGAAACCGGGTTCGATTGCTCCGGCTATGTCTGTTGGGTCTACAACCAGAACGGCTACAATGTGGGGCGCACCACAGCCAACGGCTTGTGGAACAAGAGCCAGCATATTTCCGAAGCCGAAGCAAAACCCGGTGATCTTGTTTTCTTTGAAGGAACGTATGATACGCCTGGGAAAAGTCATGTCGGAATATACCTTGGAAACGGCATGATGGTGTCCGCCGGCGACCCCATAAAGTATGCTGATATTCATTCGTCCTACTGGCAGAAATATTTGTCCGGTTTTGGGCGGCTCTCAAAATGATTGGAGGAAGAAATGAGCGAAAAACTCGATAAGCTGCGCGCTTCTCTGGAAAAAGAGAAGGAACGGCGCATCAAGCTGAACAACCGCATCGAGATTCTGGAGCGGCGGATTCAGGAAGCGGAAGCTGCCGAGGTCAACGAGATGGTGCGCACCGCCAAGGTCACGCCGGAACAGCTTGCCGCCCTGCTGCGGCAGTCTGCAACTTGCACCCCGACCCCAGCTGCGCTGTCCGCGGTCGGTGCTACCTTTAATAAGGAGGACGATTCCAATGAAGATGATGAATAAGGTTTGTGCGCTGGTGCTGTCGGTGGCACTGTGCGCTGGCATGGCGGCTCCTGCTTTTGCCTATGGCGGTGAGCCTGTGGAGGAAGTGGAACAGCCTGTCCTGACTGCCACTCCTGATGAGTCGGATGCCGTTACCGTGACCGACGAGGAATCCGGTGCCCTGACGCCGGAGGGCAACCTGACGCTGGTGGATGATTACCACACCAGTTATTCGGATGGCTCTGGTCAGCAATTCATTACGCTGGTATCGAAGTCGGGAGCCACCTTTTATCTGGTCATCGACCGCAATGCCAAGGGACAGCAGACCGTCCACTTTATGAACCTTGTGGATGAAGCCGACCTGCTGGCACTGATGGAGGAAGAAGATGCGGACGCTTACACCGCTGAAAAAGAAGCGGCGGCGCAGGCAGAGCAGGAGCGCAAACAGGCCGAGGAGGATGCCAAGAAAGCGGAGGAAGAAGCAGCGGCATCCGGTTCTGAACAGACTGGTGGCAACAAAGTTACGAAGTATGCTGCTACGTTCTTAGGCGTACTGGCACTGGTCGCTTTGGTTGCTGGCGGCGGTATTTACACCTTTATAAAGCAGAAGCAGAAAAAGCAGGCAGAAAAAGAAGCCCTTGACCCCGATGCAGATTACAGCGAGGACAAGGGCGACTTTGAAATTCCTGTGGAGGATGAACCGGAAGAAGCCGGTGAGGAGGATAACACAGAAGAATAATTTTACTGGCGGCGTTTGCCGCCTTACATAATCAATTACTCAGACGGGTTTCTTAGCGTCCAAAGATTTAACCTTGTCAATCGTTAACCCGGAGAACAAAGCGATATCTTCGTAGCTCGATTTCTTGGAAGCCAATATTGCCTTTGCAATTTCAATATTCCGTTCCCGGACAGTTTCATTACACATTTCTTCCATTACTCTGCACATAACGGTATTTTATCAGGCAGATTTCTTGCTGGCAAGTTCTTTGACTTCTTCAATAGACAATTTAGAATACTTTGCCACCTTTTCATAAGGCATTCCATCTGCGAGCATCTCCAAAGCACACTCGATTCGTTCATCCTTACGCATTTCTTCCATTGCTCTGCACATAGTTGCCACTCCTTTCGCATCTTGCTTAAAGTATTGTACCCGATTTGCAAGCACTGGATAGAACATATCCTTTGCATCGGTACAGAAAAAGTCGTGCATCAGTTTTCCAAGGGCAGATTCATCCTTGATTTGAGAGTTCACATAGATGATATGTGACTGGTCATTGAAAACTGCACCTGTTTCTTCCACCATGCGATGAATGTGGTAAATCGGCAATCCTGCCTTTAACACATCGTTTTCCGTGATGAAGATAACATATGCTTCGTTCAAAGCATCATAGCAGCTGCCCGAATGAGTGAGGTTTGCATCCAGCAGGCTGCTATTGTAGCGGGCACGTTTTTCGCTTGCACCGCGGTCACTGCGCTGCACCTCGATATTATATGCTCGGTTTTGCTCATCAACAGCCAGAATATCCAGACGAACGGAACGCCCCTGTAAATTCTTAATGCTGTACTGACCATGCACCTCACGAACCTTCAAATCCTCTCGTTTGAGAATGATTTGAAGCAAAAATTCAGCACAAGCAGGGTCTTCAAAAACCGCTGCCATAAAATCGTCATCAATCAGACGCAGCCCTCGCAGACGTTGTAAGTCCTGCTCGTGTTTGCGTTCAAAATCCAGTTCTTGCTGTGTTTTGTTTTCAGGCATTGGTTCACCCGCTTTCTTTCTTCTTTCAAGAACATAGTACCATAATCCAATCTTTTTTACAAGACGACACCATTTATAAAAAGGAGTTGATGCTTATTGTCTTATCGCTTGGTAGTTGCGGAAAAGCCGTCCGTTGCCATGGCTTACGCTAAAGTCCTCGGTGCCACCAACCGTCAGGACGGCTACCTTGAGGGCAACGGCTATCTTGTCAGCTGGTGCGTTGGTCATCTGGTGGAGCTGGCTCCGCCCAATGTCTACGATGCCAAGTATGTCAAGTGGAGCATCGCAGACCTGCCCATCCTGCCGCAAAAGTGGCAGTATCTGGTGTCTGCGTCCACCAAAAAGCAGTTTGGCATCCTGCAAAAGCTGATGCACCGCCCGGATGTGGATAGCATCGTGAACAGTTGCGATGCAGGATAGTGCGGTTGGGTGACTCAAGAGAAAGAAAAAAGAGACCTCATCTCGTCAAAAAACTAAATCATAAAAGCATCAAAGAGGGCATTCAAATGAAACAAAATCGAATTTTTGACCAGAATAGTTCTCAAAAAGCACGTTCTTGGCACTATAATATGGACACCAACCGAGCGGAAGCCCAGTTCGCTGATGGCTCTGCCATTGCCATTGACTGCCTTGCCATCGAGGACGAATACGGCAATACCCCGGCACAGCGAGCTGAACTTGATTGGCTACTATACAACAAGCCCTTGGAGTGCGTCCAGCTTGTGCTGAGTGGTGAGATTGAGCATTATCTCTCACTTGGCTGTGACCATGGCAAACTGAAAGACTAACCTCTAAATAGGCCAAACAACCCGCTACTTGCAGTCGCTGCAAATGGCGGGTTGTTTGCTTATTTTAAGTTTTTCCTTTGCTCATAGTAGTGCAAAATCAATGTAGTGCAAAATCAATGGCCCAACGGTCAAAGAAATCACAAATATCAGGCAAATCTACTGGTTTCTTATAAATGTCATTCTAAAATTCAATGGATTTTGCTATTTCTAGCACTTGTTTTTTCGACACGAAAGTCGATTTAACCCTATATTTTATGTATCTCTCGATGATTTCAAGTTTGCCATTTTGGGGGCTTGATTATTGAGAAAATTCTAAATTCCAAAAAGGTCTATCATTTTCATCAATCGCATCGTTATTGAGAATAAGCACTGCACCACCACTTAACAGAGGAGGCAGCTGTAAATAGCTTATATTATTTATTGAGAAAATGAAACGCTATTGCAACAGTTGAATACTGTATATTTTATCAAATTGATACGGATCTGATAGCAACACCTTACCGTTTGATATCACAAGAATGCTTTCGCCTTCTTTAAGATACGACAACTGAAGATTTCCTTTCAAGTAGTTTGATACGCCATAAATTATATAATTGTCATCCGTATCATATAATTGATTTTTTGCAGTCGCATAAATACAATTGTTCTTCAGGTCAACTTCTTCAATTATAAGTTCCGATTTTTTTCTTCCGAATGTATTCGATTGAAATAGAATGCAGAGAACCACTGCCACAAATGCTATGCCAACCATAATCTTCCGTTTGCATTTCATTTTATCAACCTCTGTATGAAAGGAACAGCGTATAAAGCGATTGTGTTATTCTCAATGCCCCTGTATAAGAAGTTGGATATGAAGAACCATCAATTGTGCTTCCATCTTTATGGATTCCGATAGCTACATACCCAGCTCCAGAAATATATTCTACAAGAGGACCACCACTAAAGCCACCTGTCAAATCCCAATCGCCCTTGAGATATTTTGAAGTCTGACTTCTAATATACCCAGAAGATTTACACATCCGATATCTCGCATCGGCACCATTTATTTGGCTCGGATAGCCATAAGCATACACCAACTGTGATGATGAATAATTGCTAGACTGCCAATGTAACCCAAGCCATCCCGTTTTCGTTCCTAAATTATTCTTGAGCGTAATAATCGCCCAATCCTCCGAACTTGTTCCAGCAAGATAAGAATCACTAACAATCATCGAACTTGCCGATACATTTTCGCTTCCAAAAGGTTTACTATTATCAGATCGAGCAGGTGCGACATTTACCGACTTAACGTAGGCTTTTTCCTTTATACTGTATAGATTATGTGCTGCTGTTGCAAGTGCATTAGGCCCAATCATAAATCCAGAACCATAATTTGTCCCTCCATTATTGGTCGTTATCTGTAGGCATACCGTACTACAATATGGTGTTGCCGTTGGATTATCAACAACAGTGATATCATTGCTTCCGATAATCGCATACAGATCGGATAGATCAATATCCGAAATCTTTCCATTTGGAAAATAGCCTGCAGTTGTCTCTCCATCCGTGAAGGAATTGGTTTCAACTATAATTTCCTCTATAGATTCTTCTTTTGTATCAAAATCGTATCTATGGTATCTCTCGATATGAGATTTGCTTCCATCACTTTGATTATCTGCAAAAGCAGTCAGCCCAGAGTTAAGCTCCATTGAAGAAAGAGCCACAATCCCACTTGCTTTCAAAAAAATTCTACGAGATATTTTTTCACTAGCTATTTTAATTTTCCTTCTTTACTTTTAGAGTATACACAAGATTTCTTATACATCAGTTGCTCTGCATTGGAAACACCTCCGTAAAATTTTTCATACGTTAGAGCCATCCTTATTTTAGATTTCAACTTTTACTTTCGCAAAAAAATAAATACCACTGATTTTTTATCCAATAGCCGTGCTAAGATTTATCTCTATGGGATTCAACACATGCGTCTGCTGGCACAACCAAGCCCAATTGTTCACTGTAGTAGTAAACAAGTCGTCATAGTTGTTGTCATATGCAAAATCAAATGTGTCATGAACGGTAATCAAGTAATACATTATAGAATTACCAATCATGAAGCCTGTTCCAGAGGTGCTTACCCTATGCAATGCATAGAATAAATCTGCATTATCAGACTTTTGAATTGTAAAAGACCAACTTCCTCCACTAAAATCTTTCAAGCCACTATTAAGTACTTTGTTTTTATAATTATTAAAAACTGTTGTCGTGTTTAACTTGTCAAGCAATGGCGTCGAAGAATCCGTCACACTCTCAGAATAGTCAATATTATATACAGAGAATTCAACCATAAGAGCCGCACATTCATATCCCTTATCCCGTGCAATTTGCGCAGCTGCCAACCATGCAAGCTGTGTATTATTTAACAAATTTCCAGATGCACGTGTTTGATCTTCATCTTTCATCTTATCGATAAACTTATTTAATTCATCTATCGACATTCCCGAAAAATCAACATGATACTTATCATTCATGCTTTGAATAACAGGATTGCTAGCTTTACGGCTGCTTATGTTAGCAGCATAAGACACAGTATTTATCGAAAACAAAAAACACACTGAAAGAATTAATGATACGAACCTCTTCATAACGAACCTCCTTAAATTCTGTACTCTACTATATAAATTGTGTGCTTCTCATCATCCCAGACAACGAGACTAAAATTCACATCTTCAGAATGTAAAAGCAATGTATTCATTTCGGCTTCCGAGCGTAGTTCCTTATGCTGACTATTATCATAAAGAAAAAAATTTCCACTTGCAATTTCAGGAATCACAAAATCTAATCCAAAATATGACGACACATTTTTTAATATAGAAGATATGGTTGGAGAATCATTAATTTTCTCCCATGAATCGAGTTGATGAATAATTTTGGCTGCATCCACATCGTAGTATACCGCTAACATTATCCCATCATTTTGCAATCCGCCATAAGCCTCATATATCAACGATTCAGAGTATGTTGCTTTTCCAATTTTGAATTGTTTCAAATAATCTCGTTTTTCATATTTGCTTTTTCTTCCAAGCATAAAGCCCAAAAGCAAGCACAGTGCGACTATAGCTAGGTATCGGATAACTCGCGTTGGTCTCGCCTTTATAATTACCTCACACCTTTCTAACTTGCTGAAATATATAACAAACTCCACTTATCTACTGGTACTTCCGGTAATGGTTTCGCTCCGTCCATCGGAATAGCTAAAGGTCGCAGAATACTCAAGCCTATAAGATTTTCCGGGCTTAGTGTTAAAGCTACTGCTCACCATGCAGGTTGAGGTCGTGCTGCTGTTTGAGCAGCTACTTACTTTTTGCCATGTTCCAATTGTCCCCTTTTCATAGAGAACGCCTGAAACGCTGATTTTCTTTACTCCAGTTCGAGTCTGGGCATCAACCTGATAGTATGTTTGGTAAATAGATCCGTTGACCGTACTATCGCCTACATACCGTTCAGACTTTTCAGCGGCCATTGCGGTGCAGGCAAAGCTCAAGAGAATCACCGCTGAAACAACAATGGACAACAAACGCTTTTTCGACATAGACATACACCTCCGTTTTTTTTGC
>OLIT01003403.1_pt1 | contig 9873 bp, 9 predicted proteins | sample 1601341 | NCBI WGS metagenome assembly OLIT01 (sample SAMEA2452121, study PRJEB22498) | human gut metagenome | biome: human feces; feature: human gut; material: feces | place: Australia | collected 2012
ATACCTTGATATTGTAGGAGTTGTACATTTACTGTCCATTTCTGTCCAGCGTTTCAGTGATCCGCGTGGAGCCGTTAAACTCCGACGCTGCATGGTGGGTATCAGCGAGTTATCAACCCGTTGGTCGGGTGACTCACTTATCTATCACGCTGGTTCTTCAATGTTCTTCCCCGGAATGCAATTCCGACACTGCGAAGTTAATAAATTCCTTCCAATATCCAATCCATCGGAGTGTTAAAAATGATATTATGGAGAAAATTAATATAATAAGATCAAGAGCCATTACTATTGTTTTTTACTAATATATTTGGAAGAAAAGTATATCCTAATTTTTTTAAAAGGGTTGAAAGAATAACTTCTATGGTTATTTGATGACCTTTAAATCCCCCAAGTGATTTTACTATTTCAACATAAATATCTAATGCATCCTGAAGATCAGGATGAACTTGACCATTAACTACCGAATTATTAATTAATATCTCAATATGCCTACAAAGTGTTTTCTCTGCTTCTTGGTAACACTCTTTTTCATATAATATTGAAGCAATATTTCTCAGTACTATTGCAACATCTAAACTATCTGGCCCATAGTGGTCTTCATAAATATTTAATGCTTGTTCATAATATTGCATAGCTTTTTCTATTTGTTTTTCGTTTGCCAAAAGACCTGCTAATGCATTAAGATCTCTCGCAACATCAATATCAAAGCCCAAGTTTTTATCAATTTGCAAGGCTCGAAAATATATAGCTTTGCTATCTTCATTTCGACCGAGAGTCTCATAAAGAATACCAAGATTTATAAGATCTCTGGATACTTCAGAAGAAATTTTCCCAAATATTTTTTCATTTATATGTAGCGCTTTTAAATAATATTCCTCTGCCTCAGAAAATTGATTTTTATGTTCTACTATTGTTGCCAACGAGCTTACATCTTTCGCAATCCTATGATGATCTTCCCCATATACTTCCATGTCAATCTTCAAGGCCTTTCGAGATAGTTGTTCTGCCTCATTGAAGCGAGCTGTTGACTCAAGCAATAATGCAAGATTGTTCAGAACAGTTGCAACCTCTGGGTGCTGAGAACCATATAACTCCTCGTCTATTTTTAAAGCACGTCGATACAGAGATTCAGCGTCTGAAAATCTACCAGTGAGTCGAAAAATTTCTGCCAAATTATTTAAGACCGTGGTGTTTGGTGTTATGTTGAGGGTGTCATATATTTGTAACGCTTCTTTTAGATATATTTCCCCATCCTCAAATCGATTCAGATCAGTAAGTAATTCCCCAAGATTGCTTTTATCAATTGCTACTAAAACATGGTTTGCACCATTATTCTTAACATCTATCTCAATGGCACGCTTATATAATAATTCCGACTCTTTGTATAGTCCTATTGATTTTAATATAGAAGCAAGATTATTATATGCAATCGCAGTCCGTGCATGCTCTTTACCATAAGTCGTTTTGTGAAACTTCAGTGACATTGTTAAATATTTTTTAGCATTTAAAAAATCACAAAATTCGTAGTATCCCACTCCAATATAATTATATAAGTTCCCAACATTACGTTGTTTTATTTTCCATGTTATTTGACTTAAAATAGACACGATATGTGATAGCACTTCTTGAAATAGCAATCTATTGTTTGCATTGGAAAAATCAATATCAATTACTCTATCAAAAATGTTGATGCAAACTCTAAGATATTTCTTTTTATTTAGCATCTTTTTGACAGCCTCCTGAATCATTCGATGAATAAATATTCTATTATTCTCTATTTTTAGTAAAGAATATTCTTCTAATTCATATAAAACAGTATCTAACTCTTCATCACTATTCAGGGCTCTTCTAAGGGGGGATAATATTTGTTTTCGTGTCTCCTTAAACCATTGGATTGAAATTCTTTCAGGAGCAAGGAATGAACATATGTTAATTAATTGTTTTGCAGCTTCATTACTTATCATTCGTAATGAGACATTATACGTCGCTTGTACAGGTAATGAGTTCCCTTCAAACTCTCCTAAATATATTTTTTCATTAAGTGAAGCCTCCAATAAATCAAGATAACTTTTATATGAGATGGCTTGTTTTTTTATAAACGACGAGGCTTGTTCTAATGCAAGTGGAAGACAACCTAAATTTCGGGCGATTCCTTTTGCAGCTTCGTTACAAATTTGTCCAGTCTGTGTAAATAAAAATTCTAATGCACTCTCTATATCAAACTGCTTTAATTCTATTGATATAACTTCACGAAATTTTTTTCGTGAAGTTATAATAAAATGGTTGAAGCCATCTGTTTGTGTATAATCATATTGGAGTAACTCGGATATATCATGGAAATGTTCCACATTATCTAAAATGATTAACCAGTTATTGTTATTGTTTAACCAACGCTGCAACTCTTTAATAATGTCACTATAGCTGGATTCTTCATTTATCCCTAACACCTGTTCTGCAAACACATACATTTGGGCACGTACATTTTCTTGAGAATATGCATTTATAAAAAAAACACCTGAGTCATATTTAGTAATGAATTTATGGGCATATTCACAAGCTAATCGTGTCTTACCAATTCCCCCCATTCCACATATATTTATAATTGAAGGCGAGTTGTTCATTAGGTAGTTATGTAATAGGTCTTCAAAAGAAGTTTTTTGATCAAATAATTGTATATAATATGATTTATAGTTCGGAACTTTAAGATTTATCTGCTCAGACTGATGTATGAGTTCCTCAAGTATTATTTTAATGCACTCAAATCTATTTTCTGGGAAAAAAATGGGTTTAATACTATACTTACTAAGTTCTTGGAATCTGCTGGACATGTTTTTTTCATTGCATGCTATAAATGCATAATGAAACATTCCTGAGTGAGTTAATTGAGTCCATAATTTCACAGACTTATCCATATCATCTTCAGACATATTTAGAGAGCATCCAATAAATAAAAAGCAGAAACCTTTATAAAATTCAGTTAAGGTTTTGACTAATTGCATATCGCGGCTATATGCCATATCATATGACTTGCCCGTAAATACTATCTTTTCTACATCTGTAACGCTACCATGTATTTTATAGAGAGAATGTTTTGAATATTTGATGGTATTAGTAATATCTTCTAATGTATCGATATTATAAGGAAGCAATACGTTCTTCGACTCAATATTACATACTTTTTCCAGTATTTGATCGAAATTGGAGGTTATTATTGGTCCATGGAAAATTCGTGGGATTAGAGCTATAGCCTCATCTTTTGCTTTTTCTAAAATTACATTCCAATCTTCATCACCTAAATTCCCTCCATAAGTTACTCGAATGTTATCATAAAATACTTTTGGACTTTCTGCGGATTCAATATCATTTGCTGTTTTAAATAAATCCGCATTTTCACTAAGTTCCGACCCAAAAGAGTCTTTATAATGTATTGCCAAATATCTCCACCAAGTATAAAAATTATTTTCATATCCGGATAATCTATTTGCAAACACAGAGAGCCCAGCTCCTACAAAGGGTATTACTTTCCCACATTGACAATATTTTAATAAATCATTAAAATAGCCTCGATTCCCAGGAGCATAATTCATAATATCGTTAAAATTCATTACTAATAGACTATTGTAATTATAATGAATAATGGCTTTTATCTGTTATCTGAAGTTTTGCTTGCGAGGGTTCCGCATAAGCGTTGCAGGCAGCGAGGTAGTTTTTTAGTTCGATAAAGTCGGTGCCGTAGAGGTTGTCACTGAATTGATGGAGCTTCGTCATTACGTTTATGTATGCCAGCGGGTCTTTGTGGCGGGTCAGTTTTCGTAAAGCCAATATATAATCCTCTCGGAATACTGTCGGCACAATTATACGCGATTGGTCGGCACGGACAAGTTCGGCGTTCATCATCACTCGGGCAATACGACCGTTGCCATCATTGAACGGATGCACCTCGCTAATCATGAACATCATGAAAATTGCACGAGCAAACGGGTCGGTCAAGGCAGCATAATATTTGAATCCTTGTGAGAGTGTGCCTTTCACAAGTTGAGAATCCACGAATTCTGTCATTCCGGCACGGTTGTTCTTCGTTTTGAAAATGCCGGGATTCATGTGTGGTCGTCCTTCAAGTAGGATGCTGTGTCTGTGACTAAGAATCGAAAACAATTCTTTAGGCGATGTCGGCGTCTTCCTCATTTCGGCACGGTTAGACAACACTTTGAATGTCCCAAGTATGTCGTGGGAATCCTCATCACGCCGCGGCATAGGAATACCGGAGTCAACAATCGCCTTAGCTTCATCAACCTCAAACTCCATTCCTTCTATATAATTGGAGAAATAGCTCTCAAAGAATGAGAAAAGCCGGAACGATTCCTCATCCGTATTGCGGTTGTTACGGATGACGAAATAACGATCTTTAATGGCATCAAAGAGCGCCTCAAATAGATCAACCCTTTGCTTGTCAAACGGATTACCCACAGCCAACGCTTTCGCGGAATCTGTTGAAAGTACTTTCGCATCATGGGTTGAGAGTAACGCGGAAATTATGCTGTTGATCTTGGCAAACTCCGTCTGCATACCCAATTCTTCTGCAATGGTTCTCAGTTCATCGCGATATTCGTTAAGACGGTCTTCTCCACCAGTGAGCAATATCTGTTCAAGTTTATTTTCTATCACACTGATAGGAAGAATGCGAGATTCGTCACCATATTTTCTTGACACTTGCATATTCTCAAGCATATACCGGTGTTCACCCGATATGTGCATACCCATGAAGGGTATATCGTGAGGCGACGCTTTGGGCCCTTTGACAAAATTGAGAATTATACCGGGTAAGTCCGTCACTCTCCTTGTAGTTGAATTGGTAAGGAAGAAATCACCGGTCGTTGTCGGTCGCATCTCTTTGGCACTGCGGTGGCTTATAAGAGCATCGGGATAGCGATATACAAGTATATCTATAAGGTTTCGGCGCACAATATTCTCCAAGCTGTCAACCAAGTTGGTCGTATATATGCGTGGCGCAACTTTTCGCAACTCACCATCCTTTTCTTTCTTGCTAAGCACGCGAGAAATGTTCGGATCAGATGAGCCGAAGATAATTTCTTTCTGGGTGTCAACTTTCACTGCCATACAAAAAATCACGATTAAGAGGATACAAAGGTACAAATTTTTGCGATTATAACATCGATTGATACAAAAAACTGAGTTTAGGACACATTTCACCGCGGAAACGGATAGAGGCGTGGCGGCTCACAGTGTTGTCGTCGGCTATGTCGTCAGAAGGTGACGGTGAGCCGTGGTTCACTGACACCATCCGACCGCACACCGACTATGGGAGCCGGCTAAATCCCGACTGCCTCTAACGCCTTGTGCCGATGCTACTGCGTGGCTGGCGCAAGACTACTTATCGGCCGCCCGGATTCTTAACGCCCGCTCCCTGTATGGAATTTGAACCGCCTTGCCATTCTCCGTTTGACATGGCCCACGGCGGCAAAGAATGTGCCGGCGCCAATTTCTCTGCAGGCTGCAAACTTGTCGCTGCCCCATACATTGCCTTAATCCGGGGCTTGCATCAGCATAATCTATGATTATCAAGATTACATTTTCCGTATGTCTGGTGTCCAGTGTCACCCTGCGGGGCGTTGCCAGCTCTATGTTTTCATGCTGAGTATAATTCGGAGTTCAAAGTTTATTCGCTCGGAGTTGATGAACACGCAGGGACGGGGTATTCTTTCGCATTTGCCGAAAAAATCTCCAGACCTCGCTTCCCTGCGGTCGCTTGGCTCGTATTTTTTCGGTAACTACGGAACACCCCTCTTTTCCCTGCGTGCAGGTGTGTCAACGAGCGAACAAACTTCAAACTGCGATTATACGCATTAAAAAAAATATCGCCTTATGACACTGAACAACAGACATATTAAAATTACGAGCTTCACACCTTCACCAGCTCATACCGCATTAAAAAAGGCGGTTAAAGTGGCAAGGGTCGCAGTCGGGGTGATTGTCGGGTTGCTTCTTTGGGCGGTGCTGAAACCGATTTGCCGGGGTGCAGGGTGGATAATCTCAATCCTAACGGCATTAGGGATAATCTATTGGATAACGACACTCTAAAAACATTTACGACTATGGCAACGAAAAGACATTCAAAGACTTGGGAACAGCAAGCCAGATATTACGAGGTTGACAACATCGCCGAGTATATGATAGAAACCTATCTCAACGGCAACATCTCAACATTCCGTGAGCTGTACTATGAACTCAAACCTGCGGGCCGCAGACTATTCATAAGCTGGCTTTTCCATACGGAACTAAACCGCAAGGAGATTGAAGAAATGATACTCGCAACATTCTAAACACATACGACTATGGCAACGACAAGAGAAAACCGAGGCACACGAGCCTTTAACAACACCATCAGGGAATACCTTGAGGGTATGGCGGAGAATGACGCACTGTTTGCCGTCAAACTCGCAAACCCCACAAAGTCAGTGGATGACTGCGTTACATACATCATCAACCAAGTGCAGAAAAGCGGTTGCAACGGCTTCGCAGACGATGAAATCTTTGGAATGGCAGTACACTATTGGGAAGAAAACGAGATTGAGGTCGGCAAACCTATCAACTGCCAAATGGTAGTCAACCATACGGTAGAACTGACCGAGGAAGAAAAGGAACAGGCACGGCAGGACGCCATCAACCGACTGCGTGACGAGGAAATGGCGAAAATGCGCAGACCCTTGCAGTCCAAGAAAACCACCGAGAAGAAAACCAGGATTGAGCAACCAAGTCTATTCGACCTCTAAAACATTACGGCTATGAAACCGAAAACAAAATTTCATAATGACATACTACGGCAGAGCCGTAAACTCCGCCCCGTGACAAAGGCGCAGAAAGAATGGGCGATAAGTGAATGTTTTGAACATTTTGCCTTCCGCCTGCAAAGTGGAAAGACCACCTGCATGGACTGCGGTCATACTTGGAATACTGACGGGAAAGCCGAGAAATGCGTATGCCCCGTATGCGGTCGGGAACTCACTGTGAATACGACCCATAAACGGAAAGTGAGCGGAAAGATGTATTTCAACGTGCTTGATATGCACGGAGAATACCAGACCTTGCGGATGTTTGCCATATTCTCCAAAATGTGCAAAGGCTGTAAAGCAGAATACACAATAAGGGAAATCGGTCAGTATTGGATAGCCCCAAACGGTCAGTGCGCCGTAATCGGATTAAGACGCTCCATGAGCTACTATTACGATTGCTTTTCTTTTGACTCCGGTATGGAGATACGGAGCAATGACGATGTGTTTGCTGACATATCCCGTGATTTTCCTACCTATCCGAAAATCAAGATTATTCAGTCTTTGCGTGTGGATGTTGTCGGAAACAAATTCTTCAATATGTCGCCTGCAAAGTGCATAAGCCGTTTTCTCTCACTGCCCCAGCTTGAAACGATTATGAAGAATGACGATACAGCGGTGTTCCGTCACTTTTTTTATAATCCAAACGACTGCCGGATGTGCTGGGCATCATATAAGATAGCCAAACGCCACCATTACGGGATAGAGTCAATCGGAACGTGGTGCGACTACATAAAGATGCTCAAAACCTTCAAGAAAGATGTGAGAAATCCATATTACATCTGCCCCGATGACCTGCGCCAAGCCCACGACACTTATGTGAGAAAGGTAAGGGCGATTGAGGAACGCAAACGCAGGGAAGCCGATATAAGGCGTAAGGAGCAGGAGGCACTCAAAGAGCAGAAGGATAGGGAGAAATTCATCAAGCTCAAATCCAAATTCTTCGGACTTGTAATCTCCGACGGCGAGATAGTTGTAAGGGTGCTTGAAAGCGTGGAGGAATATATATAGGAAGGTAAGGCACAGAATATATGTGTAGGTACTTTAAGGTATTATGCCAAGAACAACACCCTTGTACTGTCTGCAAGGATTGGCGGCAACCGTATTGAAACGGTGGAGGTGTCACTTGATACATTTGAGGTGGTGCAATGCCACGGAAAATATAACAAGGACACCGAGTACCACAAGCGCATCATCGACCTTGTGAACTCAAACGCCCGACTTATCAAAGAGAGAATGACAGCGTGATGTTTAACCCGACCTGCGTCAGAAATGGCGCAGGTCATAAAACCCCACTGATTATGAACGTAACATTTGAACACCCCACTATAATATTTGATGATAAGATAGCCGAAATCATAATAGAATTTGTAAACCATATTCTCTATGCCGACAGCGAGGAAAACCTGCGGAGGATAGTTGCCGACTATGCCGAGAAATCGGAACTTGACCGCTACTTCACATACGGTTATGGCAAACACCATTTTTGGCTCTCGCAAAGAAAAATCACCGACCCCGAAAAGGTCTTTGGCTACCGCATACTAATCGTAAATTTCTAAATCATAAAGATATGGCAACGAAAATGACCGCCAACGGAGTAAGCACTACCACCACTCCCGATAGTGTTTCAAAAAGTGTGTAAATCCCAAGTTTAATTATTTTTGTAATTGCACATCAAAAATAACTTATTATGGAATTTACACAGGAACAAATTACGGAAATAATTTCGGAAATCACAAATGGAGCATCCGGTCTTCAGGGTTTAGTCAAACAAGGTTTAGAGAGTTTAATGCTCTCGGAACGAAGTCTTCATAATGAAGCTTTATCTGATGTGAGTAACGGTTTCCGAGGCCGTCGGGTATGTCATGGAGGTAAAATCTTTGAACTTCGTGTCCCTCGTAGTCGTAATAGTAACTTTTATCCGATGCTTTTAGGTGTGTTGAAAGATCAGGAAGAAGAAGCCCAAAAGCTAGTGAGCAGTCTTTATTGTAGCGGTTTAACCACGGAACAAGTGGGTAAAATTTACGAGCAATTTTACGGTAAGCATTACAGCAAAAGCCAGGTCAGCCGTCTTCTGAATACGGCCCGTGAAGATGTCAATGCTTGGCTTGTCCGTAGGCTTGACTCTCGTTATCCGATCTTATACATCGATGCCACTTATGTACTCACGCGTCGGGATGAGTCAGTCAGTAATGAAGCTTATTATACTGTTTTGGGAGTGAAGGAAGACCGTACCCGGGAAGTATTGACCGTGGTAAACTTTCCCACAGAAAGCGCAACGAACTGGAAAGACGTATTTGAAGACCTCAAGGAAAGAGGGGTGAGTGTTGTTGATCTGTTGGTATGTGATGGTTTAAGCGGGATTGAAAACGCCCTGGCAGACACTTTTCCAAAAGCAGATCTGCAACTTTGTACTGTTCATCTGAAAAGGAATATTGCAGGTAAAGTCAAGCCAAGGGATAAGAAACAGGTCATGGAAGAGCTGAAACAAATATGCGCCCCCGATCAATGGGATATCAATCCGGAAAAGGCATTTGAAAACTTTAAAGAATTTATCCTAAGATGGCAGAAGAGCTATCCATCACTGAAAAGATATCAACATGAAAGATACAGGTTCTACTTTACATACTTTAAATATGAAAGGGAAATCAGGGGAATGATTTACACTACAAACTGGATTGAAAGACTCAACAGGGATTATAAAAGAGTCATTAACATGAGAGGAGCTATGCCAAATCCACAGGCCGTCATTCTGCTGATGGGCACAGTGGCGCAGAATGCGGATATTTATAAATACCCCATTTATAATTTTTTAGAATCAAAACTATTTTATTAAAAATAAATAATTTTGCAGAAATGAATAAAAAGGGAAGGCATACACACTTTTTGAAACACTATCTTTATCACCGATAATATGCTTGAAACGGCTATTTTCTGCTACCTACCAGAAAAAAGAAATCCCTGATAATGTCTGATTATCAGGGATTTGCTTGATTTTTCTTTTGTTTTCAGTGATCCGCCTGGG
>OLIT01003404.1_pt1 | contig 9863 bp, 9 predicted proteins | sample 1601341 | NCBI WGS metagenome assembly OLIT01 (sample SAMEA2452121, study PRJEB22498) | human gut metagenome | biome: human feces; feature: human gut; material: feces | place: Australia | collected 2012
ATACAAGTTGATTTGTATGATACGTTCGTCCCGGGCTACGCTATCCATATTGTCGACAGCAGGTATAGGCAGATCGAGGAGTCGGGCAACATCGATGACCCGGTCGTTGACATAATTGACAGTAACCCGGTTGAGACCCATGAATGCGTAAGGGTACGGTCCGTGTTGCTGCTCGTGCTGGCACAAAGCCGATAATTCATTCGGGGATATGGCGTCGCAATAGATTTCTTCTCCATCGGAGGTGAGGCAATAACTGCCGTTGAAAGTGATGTATCCGTCGAATCGTGCGTCTTGCAAACCTTTGATGAGGTGTAGAGGCCGACCGGTGGCAATGAATACTTTATGACCTTTCTTCCGCAATGCGGCAATGGCATCGTATGCCGAAGGTACGATTTCGTGCGTGCGAAAACTGACGAGAGTCCCGTCTATATCGAAAAAAATCGCTTTGTTCATTGTCGTTTATTGCAAAACCGGAGCTATGTCGTCCAGAATTTTTTTTGTGGCGCCGGTATTGGAGTAAATGTATTCTGCCGCTATTCCCCCGCATTGCAACCGATAACTCGGGTCATTTTCGAGATGTTTCATCAGTGCCTCGAATTCGGAAATGTCATTGATGGAGAATGCTCCTCCCGCAGCGGTCAACGTTTTGGCTTCCCTGAATTTTTTGTAGTTCGGGCCGAATATGACCGGTATGCCGTAGACCGCCGCTTCGGGTACGTTGTGTATGCCTACGCCGAAGCCTCCTCCGATGTAGGCAATCTGTCCATACTGGTATATCGAAGATAGCAGCCCGAAACAGTCGATAATCAGGCAATTGGCTGTTGCCGCCGCGTTCTCATCGGTCTGGGAATAACGCACAAAGGGGCGTTTCAGTTTACCGATTATATCGGAAATATGCCCTTCGTGAATTTCGTGCGGAGCGATGATGAGTCGTAATTCGGGGTGTCTGTTGAAGTAGTCGATGAAAATATCTTCGTCTTTGGGCCATGAACTTCCGGCAACCAGAACATTTTTATCGACGGCGAACGCTTTGACGATAGGTAATTCTTTGGCTTGTCGGCGTATGTCAACGACTCTGTCGAAACGGGTGTCTCCTATTGTCGATACGTTGTTGATTCCGATTCTGGCCAACAGCTCTCGTGATTGTTCGTTTTGAACATATAAGTGCGCATACGTGCGAAGCATACGCCGGAACAACTCTCCGTAGGGTCGGAAAAATATCTGGTCGGGTCGGAAAATCGCCGATACGATGTAAGTGGGTATTTGGCGTCGGCGTAATTCCCGCAGGTAATTGCCCCAAAATTCGTATTTGATGAAAATGGCAACCGACGGTTTTACTAAATCGAGGAACCGGTTTACATTGTTGGGCAGGTCGAACGGCAGATAACAAATAAGATCGGCCAACGGGTAGTTTTTGCGTACTTCGTAACCCGAAGGGGAGAAGAAAGTAATCGCTATTTTCTTGTCGGGATACGATTCCTTTATTTTTTCGATGAGAGGGCGTCCTTGCTCGAACTCTCCCAGCGATGAGGCATGTATCCAGATGTAACCACCCTCTTTCAGAACATTCTTTTCGAGATAAGGAAAGATGCTCTTTTGCCCTGTTATCAGCTTGCGGGCTTTGGGGTTACGCAGTGAGGCTATTTTTACCAATAACCTGTATGAACGTATTCCCAAATTGTAAAGACCTCTTTTCATTCTTGGACTGTACGGGATTAGTCGTTGGCAGGGGTTATTTTTTCGATGGCTGTATGCAGGCGGCGTATCGTTTCGTCTTTACCGATGATTTCGGTGATGTCGAACATGTGCGGGCCGCGGCATTCTCCGACAACGGCCAGACGGAAGGCGTTCATCACATTTCCCATGTGGTAGCCGTTTTGCTCAATCCAGGGAATGACAACCGCTTCGGTAGCCGCCGAGCCGAAATCTTCGATTCCCGAAAGCAACTCGATGAGTTGTTGCATGATGACGGGGGTATCGGGTTTCCAACGTTTTTTGATAGCTTTCGGGTCGTATGTTTCGGGTGCGATGTAGAAATATGAGATTTGTTCCCATAAATCTTTGACAAAACTTATTCTCTCTTTTACCAATCCGATGATGCGGGCCAGACGCGCCTTGTCGGGTTCGTTTACTTGATGCTCGACCAAAGCGGGCGCAAATAAATCGGCCAGTTCTTTGTTGCTTTTCTTTTGCAGGTATTTGTGGTTGAACCATTTGCCTTTTTCGTAGTCGAATCGTGCTCCGCTTTTACTGCAACGTTCCAGAGAGAATAATTCGATCAGCTCGTCCATAGAGAAAATTTCTTCGTCGTTCCCGGGATTCCAGCCCAGCAAGGCAAGAAAATTGATGACAGCTTCGGGCAGGTATCCGGCTTCCCGGTATCCCGATGATACTTCGCCGGTTTTGGGATCGTGCCATTCCAGCGGGAAAACAGGGAAACCCAACCGGTCGCCGTCGCGTTTGCTCAATTTTCCGTTTCCTTCGGGTTTGAGCAGCAAGGGCAGATGGGCGAAACGAGGCATGGTATCTTCCCAACCGAATGCCCTATACAACAATACGTGGAGCGGGGCCGAGGGCAACCATTCTTCTCCCCGGATAACATGGCTGACTTCCATAAGATGGTCGTCGACGATATTGGCGAGGTGATAAGTAGGCAGGTTATCGGCCGATTTATAGAGTACTTTATCGTCGAGTATCGACGAGTTGATGGTAACTTTTCCGCGGATCAGGTCGTTTACGACAACTTCTTCGCCCGGTTCTATTTTTATGCGCACCACATAGGGGTGTCCCGAAGCGATCAAGTTGTCGACTTCTTCTTTGTCCATTGTAAGGGAGTTGCGCATGGCAGTGCGGGTAGATGCGTCATATTGAAAATTGGGGATTTCCTGGCGTTTTGCTTCGAGCTCTGCCGGTGTGTCGAATGCGATGTAGGCTTTATCATCGGCAAGGAGTTGATCGACATATTTACGATATATTTCTTTCCGTTCGGATTGTCGGTAGGGAGCGAAATTCCCTCCGTAACCGACTCCTTCGTCGAATTTGATACCCAGCCAATCGAGGGCTTCGATGATATAGGCTTCTGCGCCCGGGACGAAACGCTGCGAGTCGGTATCTTCGATGCGGAGAATCATGTCTCCGCCGTGCTGTTTGGCGAAGAGGTAGTTATAGAGGGCGGTACGTACACCGCCGATGTGCAGGGCTCCCGTGGGACTTGGGGCGAAACGCACACGGACTTTTCTTTCTGTTGTTTCCATCGTATATGTCGGGTTTTGTTTTGCGGTTGTAAAAAACAGGTTTATGTATTATTTCCCTTCATCGAGTTCGTCGAGTAATTTCTTGAGCGACTCATCGGTCTCGAAAAGTTTCTCTTTACAATATTTCAGTAGTGTCATGGCGCGAGCCGTAAGCTCTTTTATGGTTTCGATCTCGCACGAGTCGTCTTGTATACGGGCAACGATCGATTCCAGTTCGGCAATCGCTTCGGCATAGGTCGGTTTGTTGTTTTGGGCCATATTATATAGATTATAAAATTTGTGATTCGCTGCACCCTTCGCCGAAAAAAGTAACGATACGGTCGCCGCTTTTCAATTCGGTTGCTGAGTGAACGGCTTTTCCATCTTTTAATGTCAGTGAATAGCCGCGTTTCAGTATATGTTGAGGAGATGATAACCGTATCGTTTCTTCCCGCAGGGCGAGCCGTTGACGTTCTCCGGAGATGCGTTGGGCGATGTTTTGCCGCAACAAAGGCATGAAGCGGGAGAGCAAGTTGTTTCCTATGATAAGACGCCGGTCGATGACAGATGGTAATTGTTGTCCGAGAGACGATAATTTTTGTCGTGCGGTTTGCAGGAGATTGTTGACCTCGGAAGAAAGTGCGGTTTGCAGTTCTGCCAGTTTGCGGTCGGCTTCCATTGCCCGACTTATGAACCATTCCGCTGCTGCGGTCGGCGTTTTTACCCTGACGTTGGCGATTCGGTCTATGACCGTCTCATCGCGGTCGTGTCCGATGCCGGCCAATATGGGTAATGGAAACTGAGCTACGTTTTGTGCCAGTTCGTAACTGTCGAAACAATTCAGTTCCGAGGTGGCTCCCCCTCCCCGTATGATGACTACTCCGTCGAAGTTTTCTTCTTGGCAGTATATGCGTTCGAGGGCCTCGATGATCGATTTCTCGGTATGTGCGCCTTGCATGGCTGCAATGAAAAGTGCGGTATAAAACCGGTAACCGTAACGGTTACGATGCAGTTGGTCGATAAAATCGCCGTATCAGGCGGCCGTAGGAGACGAAATGATTGCGAGGCGTTGAGGAAGTTGAGGCCATGACAGTTCTTTGTTCATGTCGATAATGCCCTCTTCGCTGAGTTTTTGAAGTACTTCCCGGCGTTGGCGGGCCATGTCTCCCAATGTATAACGGGGGTCGATATCGTGTACGGTGAGTGTGTAGCCGTATACTTCGTGCAGGTCGACGCTTACTTGTATGAGTATTTTGATTCCGGGAACGATATTCGATCCGGTTTCGGCTGTGAAGTAAGCTTTCAGCAGGCGGTATACGGTGGCCCAGATGATAGCTCGGGCTTTGGCTCGCATTTCACCGGTCGAGGCATCTTTGTCGACCAGTTCGAGATAACAGTGTCCCGAGTAGTTTTCGCGAGCTTCGCTCACCTCGGCACATATCCAGTAACGGTCGGGCAAGGTGCTCAACAACTTGTCGCGGACAAGGGTGTTGAGCTCGAAAAGGGTTAATTCTCCGGATACAGTCATTATTTACCGTAGGATTAGAAAACTGGCGGATTTTCCGAAAGAGCGGATTATGGGTAAAAACATAAAAAGGAAGGCCACGTTAGCGGTCTTCCTTTTATGTTTTTGAAAATTGCTGTTAACCGTTGAAATCGTCCGATACGGTCAATCTCTTTCTGCCTTTGGCACGACGGGCAGCCAACACGCGACGACCGTTGGCGGTAGCCATTCTGGAACGGAAGCCGTGTTTGTTTTTCTTCTTTCTGTTGGAGGGTTGAAATGTTCTTTTCATTGCCGTTATATTTTATCGTTATTTATTTCTGGAAAATTTCGGAGTGCAAAAATAGAGACTTTTTTTGAATAAACCAAGAGATAAATCATTTTTGGACAATTCTTTTTGAGATTTTGCCGAATTCTCTTACTTTTGCAGACAGAAAATAATTTAAATCAACTTCTATATTGTTATGATCAACGCACAAGACATTAAAAACGGAACGTGTATCCGTATGGACGGAAAGCTCTATTTCTGTATCGAATTTTTGCATGTAAAACCCGGTAAAGGAAATACCTTTATGCGCACAAAGCTGAAAGACGTTGTCAGTGGTTATGTACTCGAACGTCGTTTCAACATCGGTGAAAAACTCGAAGATGTGCGTGTGGAACACCGTCCTTATCAGTTCTTGTACAAAGAGGGCGATGATTATATTTTCATGAATCAGGAAACTTTCGAGCAGCACCCCATTGCTCACGATCTCATTACGGGTGTCGATTTCCTGAAAGAAGAAATGGTTGTTGATGTTGTTTCCGATGCTTCGACCGAGACGGTTCTTTATGCCGAACTCCCGGTAAAAGTCGAACTCGAAGTTACTTACACCGAACCCGGGCTGAAAGGCGATACCGCAACCAATACCTTGAAACCTGCTACGGTAGAAACGGGAGCTACGGTACGTGTTCCTCTCTTTATCAATACGGGAGATAAAATCCGTGTGGATACGCGTAGCGGAGAGTATATCGAAAGAGCCAAATAATTTTTTTTGATATGATTTTTTTCGGAGGCTTTTTCCCCTCCGGAGATTTATTTCGTGCGACACCTTGTATAAGGGTGTCGCATTTTTTATGATAAATGTAAAAATATTTTTATTAAAGTGGCGGAATTTTGCATGGTGAAAGCTATATTTGTAAAAAAACAGAGTGCCATGAAATTACGAATACTATCCATTTCTCTTTTTCTCATATTTGTTATAAATCCCCTTCGTTCCCAAACGGCAGCTGTCGATAGTTCTATCCTGCAAATGGCTGAATGGGTGAAAGCGTTGAATACGTTCGGTCGGTTTAATCCGCAGGAAAAAGTGTATTTGCATTTCGATAATACGGGATATTACCTCGGAGAGACGATCTGGTTTAAAGCTTATGTTGTTTCGGCTCCGCAATTACGACCTACCGAAATGAGTAAAGTCCTGTATGTCGAGTTGTTGACTCCCGAGGGGCGTGTTGTAGAGACTAAAAAGTTGAAGATTGTCGATGGACAATGTCATGGAGAATTTTTGTTGACCGACGGGACGCTTGTGGGGGGATTTTATGAAGTACGAGCGTATACAAGGGTTATGCTCAACTGGGGAGACGATGTTGTCTTTTCCCGGGTTTTTCCGGTTTTCGATACTCCGAAAAGGGAAGGCGAGTATGAAATGGAGATGACGGAACGTGCCCGTAGCAAGGCTCTTCCCGAGTATCGGGAGAAATCGCCCAAAACCAATGTCTTGGATCTTGCTTTCTTTCCCGAAGGCGGAGAGATGGTTGCCGGTTTGCCTTCGGTTGTTGCATTTAAGGCAACCGGGAAAGACGGGCAAGGGTGCGATGTAAAGGGGGTTGTACGAGATAAGGCCGGAAATCTTATCACCGAGTTTGTTTCCGAACATCGGGGTATGGGGAAATTTCTTCTTATACCCGATGCCGCGACCGATTATGAGGCCCTTGTTGTGTATGGAGGCAAAGAGTATAAATATTTTTTACCCAAGGCTAGAAAGCAAGGATATGCCATGACTGTAAGTAATTTGCGAAAAGATAAGTTGCAAGTACAGCTACAACGCACGGCCGATGTTCCCGGGGAGATTGTCGGGGTTACGGTTATGTGCAGGGGTATCGCCTATGCTTTCGATGTGGCCGATATGCGGTCGAAAACATCGGCGCGGTTGCAATTTGCCAAGTCCGAAATACCCTCGGGTGTGATGCAGGTTACGTTATTTAATGCTCGCGGAGAGGTGCTTTCCGAACGGTTGGCATTCCACTATTCGGGGCGGCATATCGGCATAACGGTCGATTCGGTGAAGCCTTTATATAAGCCGTTTGAAGAAATCAATCTCGGGTTTAAGGTGCGAGATGGGCAGGGTGTGCCGTGTTCTCGGTCTTTTTCATTGGCTGTGCGGGACTACGATAGTGAGGTGCCCTCGTTTTATCAGAGTAATATTTTGACGAATTTGTTGTTAGAGAGTGATCTACGCGGTTATATCGAAGATATTCCCTATTATTTTGAGGCCGATGATGCTGTTCATCGCAATGCTCTTGATTTATTGATGCTGGTGCAAGGCTGGCGACGGTATGAGTGGCGACAGATGGCCGGTGTTGAGCCGTTTTCTCCATTGCATCATGTCGAGGAGGGTATTTTGGTGAAAGGACAGGTGCTTCGGTATCGCTTGTCCGGTTCTCGTCCCGAACCGGGAGTTGATGTTTCCGTATGGCTGTATTCTCCGGAGTTTAATAGTAGCGGTTCTGTAAAAACCGATGATGACGGTCGTTTTGTGTTTCTCTCCGATAGTGATGTGTGGGGACGTTGTGATATGATTTTACGAACACAGTCTCCCGATAAAAACGGAAAGATGAAAGATCGGGATTTGTTGATAGAACTCGATCGCGTTTTCTCTCCGAAAGCGGCGGCATATTTTTCAGAGGAAACCTCGTTGCCCGACTCCAATCTCAATCGTATAACGTATGTCTCGGAAACATTTGACGAAGCTGTTAAGGAAGAGAAGCACCTTTCGATGAGCGAAAAGGTGCATGATCTCGATGAGGTTTCGGTTACGGCACAACAGCGGGGACTCACCGACAGACCGACGATTACTTACAATGTTTCCGATGAAGAGGATAAACTGATCGACACACATGATACCGATTATGCCGACGGCATACCGGCCTTGCTCGAGCGTATAAACCCTTATTTTGCTATAAAGAGTGATGATGGTGAAGATATTGTTTGCACGTATAAGAATCGTCCGGTGAAATTCGTTTTCTATGATGCAAGTCAATATATGGGCGATTGGGCCGATGCTGCCATGTTGGCTGGTCTCGATATGCCGGTCGAAGGGCGGTTGATGCAGCAGAGTGTAGGGGATGAAGAGGAGGGGATTTCGATGTCCGGCGATTCTGCGAAGAATGAACCTTCCATAAGGGATATATCCAACCATGAGGTGAAGAAAATAGAAATTGTGGAGATGATGAATGCTGTCCTTATAAAACTTTACGGATATCCTTATGCCGAGCAGCGAAAAGAGCGGAAAGGTATGCGTATGACGACCCTTCAAGGATATTCTGTGCCGCAGGAGTTTTATCACATTGATTACGGCCGGGGGGCTTTGCCCGATAGACGGGATTTCCGCCGTACATTGTATTGGAATCCGAGTGTGCCGGTAGGGACCGATGGAAGGGCATTTGTCTCTTTTTATAACAGCAATAGTCCGCATCGTTTGAGTATTTCGGCAGAAACATTGTCGTCCGACGGCGTTCCGGGAATGCTTGTCCCATAGGGGATTCTTCCGTTTTGTGTCGCTCTGAGAAATGGGGGAATATCTTTCATGGAAAGTCCTGTTTCTCGGGGCGGCAGTCCGATATTTGTGAGGACGAAATAGATAAAGGCGCATTTTTCGATGAGTGGGATTACCGCCGTACGTTGTATCGGAATCCCGATTTGGCGACCGATTCATTGGGCGGGGCATAAGTAACTTTCTACAACAACCGCACGGTCACTCGCCCGCGGGTAGATGCGGCAATGTTCTATCCTGATGGTGTCGTCAGCGTTTTTATGGATTGACTTTTGGCGTGTCAAAAAAGCCGGCTGTCGAAATTTTTTTATTTTCGGAATAAAAATCATTACCTTTGTCGCGGATAGGTAAAAGCCGACGGCAGAAAGGTGTAGGTCGCTTATCCGCGTCTGTCGCGAATTGCTTTTATTCCATGAATGAGGCCAGCCTCTTCCGTGTGCTTGAACACCACGTAAAAAACAAGATTTTACTTTCTTTCTCCGGTTCTTCTTCCGGAATGTTCTCCCTCGCGTAAGACAACGGCTTCTCTTGTTTATTAAATGGTTAAATATATGAAACAAAATGAGAGTGCGCTGGTATGTCTTTCCGGCGGACAAGATTCCACCACTTGCCTTTATTGGGCGTTGAAAGAGTTTCGGCACGTAGAGACCGTGTGTTTTTCTTATGGACAAAAGCATGCGCTTGAAGTCGATGTCGCCCGTCGTATAGCCGAAAAAGCCAGTGTCGATTTTTCCTTACTCGACCTGTCTTTGCTTGGACAGATTACCCATAATGCATTGACCGATAATGCCGTGTCTATGGATAAAGAAAAGCCGGCCGATGCTTTGCCGAATACATTCGTACCCGGTCGTAATATGTTGTTCCTGACGTTGGCGGCGATAAAAGCGTATGAACGGGGAATCGGGCATTTGGTAACCGGCGTTTCCCAAACCGATTTCAGTGGTTATCCCGATTGTCGCGATACGTTTATCCGTTCGTTGAACGTCTCCCTCAATCTGGCTATGGACAGGCAATTTGTCATACATACACCTCTTATGTGGCTCGACAAGGAGCAGGAATGGGCAATGGCCGATGAGTTGGGGATATTTGATTTGGTACGTTATGAAACGCTTACTTGCTATAACGGTATAATGGCCGATGGGTGCGGCGAGTGTCCGGCATGCAAGTTGCGCCGTGCGGGACTTGAGCGTTATCTGGCACATCGTTCTGCAAAGAGAAATTTCCCTGAGGAAAAGTAACTCCGATTGTTTGGCTGTTTTTCGTGTTGCTTACGTTCGACTCGAATGACGTCGTCGTTATTCCGGGGTGAGTATG
>OLIT01003415.1_pt1 | contig 9831 bp, 17 predicted proteins | sample 1601341 | NCBI WGS metagenome assembly OLIT01 (sample SAMEA2452121, study PRJEB22498) | human gut metagenome | biome: human feces; feature: human gut; material: feces | place: Australia | collected 2012
AAAAAAATTATATAAAACAGTATAACATAAAATAAAAGTGACATGGTGGACTGATTGAAATGCTTCTTAATTTTTGCTACTAATGATTGATTAAATGATAAGGAGATGGGATACGATGAGAACAATATTTGCAGAATACAATCCACAGTGCAACAGCATTGATGTATATACTAATACGGGCTATATACTCCGTATTGATTGTTGGGAAGCAGAAAAAAATTTAAGAACCACACCTGGATCTGATTGTGCTTTGACATCGCTTGCAATTGATGAGCCACTAGAATATGCAAGGTTATATCTTGATGAAAATTTGCAGATGTGGGTAGATGCTGAAGATTCCTTAGAATTATAAAGTTTTGAACTGTGATTTGCAAGTCTTGAAAACATCAGTCATAATGTGTTTAACAGTTCCGATCCGGTTCCAAATGTACTTCGGATTCCCGGAACCGGATACTCCGGCAATTCCCACAAGCTTATTTAGTGGAATATCCACATTAATATGTTTCAGATTATGAACATGTGCATTTCGAATTTTAATCACATTCGGATGATTCTGTTCCTTCATTTTCTTATCCTTTCCGTATAACAATTTTCTTATCCTATTATACAGCAAAAGCGTATTGCCGGTCGTATAAACCACAATACGCTTTTGCCTTTATGAAGCTATTTTGTTACACAATACTCATAAACCATTCCACTGTTTCCGGTGAATAATGGGAAAAGAACAAACTCTTTCCGGTATCAAGTGTTTCAATCTGCTTCATTTCCTCATCTGTCAGCACAAAATCAAATACATTGAAATTCTCCTGCATTCGTTCTTCGTGCGTTGATTTTGGAATCACAACAACGCCATTCTGAAGCAAGAAACGAAGTGCCACCTGAGCTACACTCTTTCCATATTTTGCTCCGATTTCTTTCAGTACCGGAGTATTGAAAAAATCATTTTTTCCTTCTGCAAACGGTCCCCAGCTCATAATCTGTGTATTATGTTTTGCAAGATATTCACGAGCCACTTTCTGCTGCTGGAACACATGTGTTTCCACCTGATTTACCGCAGGAACAACTTCTGCGAAATGTGCAATATCGATATAACGATCCGGATAGAAGTTTGAAACGCCGATTGCACGTGCCTTGCCTGCTTTATAGGCTTCCTCCATTGCACGGTATGTTCCGTAATAATCGCCAAATGGCTGATGAATCAAAAGCAGATCCACATAGTCTGTTTTCAGTTTCTTCAAGGATTCCTCAATCGAAGCCTTTGCTTTTTCATATCCTGCATTGCTGATCCAGATCTTTGTGGTAATGAAAAGTTCCTCTCTTGGCAGACCGCATTTTACAATTGCCTGACCTACGCCTTCTTCAGAGGGGTATTGTCAAGTGTGTATGTAAGATTTTATGAAATTGCTTCTATTTTCATCTGAATACACTAAACTGAAAAATCAAATCTTCCGCCGATTTTATTCTCCTCCGGTTTGGTAGAATCCCAGTCAATATTTTTGATCTTATCCAAAAGTTCTTCTTTTGAATTTGCCTGAACCGTAGTTTTTCTTACTTCTATTTGCTTAGACTGTTCCTTTTTCTTAGCCTCTTTCTTCTCGGTTGCTTTCTTTTCCTGAAGTTTTTCAACATACTCTTTCTGACTGGCTGATGATTTTTCTAACTCTGCAAAGAAGGTTGTAGTTCCGTCATTATTAAAAGAAATGCGAATACCTTCCACTTTGACAATTTATAAATTTGCAGAATTAATAAAAATAATCAAAATCCTCTACATTTGTTTTAGCATTATATCCATTGAAAAGAGTTCGTTTATATGTTGTAAAAACAGTATACTCAAACAGTTCCTCTTTACTCATATCCCAATTAAAAAATTTATATTTTTCAGCATCATCCAATAAGTAGTCAATAACCAAGAGCTTAGCCGTCTTAGCCAAATGTGTACTTGATGATTTTTCTAAGAAATCTTTTTGATCTTTCAGTTTGGAAATCATGCTATCTCTACATGATTTTGATAATAAAGAACAATTTGAAAAAATATATAACCACCAAGACTCTCTGTACATGAAAAAATCCTGCGATTTATATATATTTGATATGGCCTCATCTATTTTTTCTTCAACCCTTTTTTGGAACTTTTTCTTTTTCTTTTTGTTATAGCCAAAATACTGTAAAAAAACGGCATACATCAATGGATTTCCTGTTTTTTCAATCTTATCTACAAGTAATCTTTCAACAACATCTGGCAATTCTATTCCGTACATTGATGACAGCAAGATTAGATTAATAATATCCTCTGGATTCGCCTTTGCTAATGAAAGAGAATAATCACACATCACTTTATGTAAACAATCTACAAAAATTTCCTCTGGAACTTGATTTCCTAATACATCCATAATGCTTATAACTTTCTCTGTGTTATTATAAGACAGTGAAAAAGAGTAAAAATAGAAAACAGCATCTAAAAAATACATTATTTTCTTTACCACATTTTCATCAGAAAACAGAGGCTTATTGGATCCCATTATTCGTTTATATATTGTTGTAAGTACATACGATGTTATCTTTGCCTGATAATCTGGATAATCGGCAACAATATTTTGATACATCATTTTCATATTCGGAAGCATTTGTGGGCTATACCTAATTGCATATTTAGCTGTATTGTCAAAAAATAGTGTTCTACAGACATATTCGTTGACTGAATGAATATGTTCTTTCCAACCAAACCACGCATATGGAAGTTTCCCCATAATTCTTTTTTGATCATTCAATCTAAAATGAAAAACTTCAGCTTCGTCTCTATATAGTTCAATAATGTGCTCTACAATTTTTTCTTCATCGGCAAAGATAAAAATATCATCAACATATCTACTCACAGAATAGTCACGAACCTCACAAATACCTTCTTTTAAAAGTTTTGATTTTACTTGATTGTCAATGTTCTGTGCCAAAATTTCCATCATAGTCCGTGAAAACTCCGGTCCAACTACTATTCCATTTGTAACTGAACCGTTAAAATTCTGCATCAGTTTATCACACATGTTCAGAAAATACTGATATTTGCCATAGTTTTTACCATCGACAGAATTTTTCGTTATTAACCATGTGTATGTATGAGAATAAATACTATCGAAGCATTTACTATAATCTATTTTTCCAAAATACTTATATTCGCGATTTAGCTGATACCAATAATCAGAATTTTGGAACTGAGAAATATACTTATAAGGATAAATTGAATAGAAATCACCAGAAGATTCTATGCTTTTCTCTGCAGAATAATACTTAACCCCTTTCCCTGATGTCACCTCAACATATTGTAATCTATCATTAATTGTATGCTTTCGAACCGAGAACCCCTCGGCAGATGAAAACAATAATAATTGTTTTTCGAATGCTTCTATGAATAGCGGAAGTTCAATCATTGATAGCGGTGAAATTAATGACATCTCACGCATTTCAAATCTATTTTTATATATATGATATTTTAATGGTACTGCGTGCCACTTTGCTCCCCATAAATCTCCCTCATTATCGGAAGCTCTGAGTTCATTTTTCACATAACTACTCATCCAAAGCATTTGTTTACTTGAATTCAAATAATTATAAAAAGGTACCAATGAGTAATTTTTAGGTAACTCAACCGGTCGTGAATCCGTTAAAATAATATCTAGTTTATTACGTTTTCGAAATTTTAATTTTCCCATTCTTGTTATTAATCCTTTTTTATGTTAGCATAGTAAACGTGGTAATTAACCACACACATTATCGGCTAAAGCTAAACCTTGTACTTGTTGGGTTTAATACTTATTGCCAAACACTGCTATAGAGGCAGCTAGCTGCCTCTATAGTTTTTTTATTAGTAACGAATAGTAATCGCGTGTTTTTTCATAATATGATTTATGACTAGGAACCCCGCCTATTTCAATGAGTCTCTCGCTTAATAAATCATTGCTCCATCCAATATTAGGTTGAAATACAATCGATTGATTATTCAAGAATCCCTTCCATAAATTATGATTAAAACATCCTTTTCCTTGTAGGTACTGTGGAACGACGGATAAAGAATCTCTTTTTTCCTTTACATAGTATTGGAGAAACTTGAATGTTTCTTTTTGAATTCGATATGGATTCTTTATACCAGCGGTTCCCACCTTAATATTGTGCGCATCAAATATTACATATTGCCTCAACATTCGGTACGAATCTATAATTCCTCTAACATCCCATGTACTTTTATTAACGTACTTTGAGCCATCATAATTATAGAAAACAATTCTAGAATCATAATACTGTATGCGTCTTAGCAAAAGACGTTCATTCTTATTAAGCTCATATGTATTAAATATCGCATCTAATTGCTTTTTATACTTTTCAATTTTTTGAGTTGCAATTCCAAATTCAAAATAATAATAGTGTTGATCCTCTTTTCTGGGCTTATCCCAATAACATCGTGTAAAAGAATATCCCAAATAATCAAATGTATCATCCCCATCCAACTTTGTCTGATATGATGTTTTTGCAGGAGAAAACTTAATTTTCCCCCCAAATATTGACCCACGGCATTTATCAACAACTTTATCAAGGACCTCTCTTTTGACCCTATGATTAAATATTAAAATACAATCATCAACATATCTTTTGTAAAATACCAAGCCATTCTCAGAAAACGCAGCTTTTACTCTCTCATCAAAATCTCGGGAAACTATTTCAATCAATGCGTTAGATGTCGGCAGGCCTTGAACGCAATTCTTATATTTCTTAGCAATCTTAAGAATTAGTTCTTTCTCGTAAGAATACAAATTGCTATGTTCTAAATACTGATTATATATACTCTTTATATCAACTGAATCAAAAAAATCCTTAAAATCAAATTTATAGATTGTATAATTATCTAAACGCGGAAGACTATCAATTAAATTAAAACTCAATTCCATTATCTTATCTCTATTAGGATAAGAAATATTAAATTCATTATTGAGACGCTTTGACAAGTAGATTAATGTTGCTTGATCAATAGCTTTATTTGCAATATATACTTGACGGCTTTTACCATCCTTCATGATATTTAATGACTTAATTGAGGAGAAATCAACTTCCGATTTTTTTATTTTATCAAAATAAAAAAATTCTTTCCCTTTAAGCTCATCGTATGCCAACCTGTTTATTTCTGAATCAAACGTATTAATGACATCTCTAAAAACTTTGTCAACTGGATAGTATTCCCATCTAAGTAGATAGTAATTATCCACCTTAAAGTCATCATCAATAAAATGAAGATAACGGCAACTATAAATGGCTCCATATATATTTTGCACCAGCTTATCTAATAAATCAGAATCATCCGAAGCAATAATACGCTTTTTCATCATTGATATCATTTTATACTTGGAATGATTTATGTACTCATCGACATTGCCTCTATCATATTTCTGTGACAATAGTGACCCCAAATTGCTTATAATGTAACTATTCAGAACCGATTTGAAATCCAGCAATTTTCCACATTTTTCAATTTCCCCTAGTCGTTCAAGCCTCTTTAAAGCATTTTTGTACCAAATAAGAAACGAATAAAGCAACATTACACTTGGTGTAATAGCATCATTATACATTTCAAGAATGGATTCCCTTATAATCTCAATTATTGCTTCTTTATCTGATATTCCAGAAATATCACATCCATATTCCTCCTTTACAAAAATAATGTGTTCATCAGATATATTGTCACGAGAGTCCATTATCCAACGTAAATCCGCAATGTAATTAATATCGTAATCTTTAATACTTCTTCCTCGTAATTCATTTTTCATTTATCTTCGGTCTCCAAATATCTATAATTAATCTAAACCAATTTAACAGGCATATATGTTCTATTTCTTTTCTTGTCCCATTTTACATGCTCTTCTAAGCTCATCTAGCTTACATAATTATTTATTCCTGTAACTGCCATGTTAACCTACTTACTTTTCTGATATATATTTACTACTTTGTTGTTGCTTATCTGCTTCCAAATTATTATTTATCAGAAGCAAGTCTCCTTTATTATAATCCGAATTTATTTTCATAGCTAGTCTCCTTTCAAATCATAGTTCTTACCTGTTATATCGTAAAAAACAGTTTCTACCGTTAATCCTTTGCTTCAAATGACCGTTTTTGCATTCTATATATGCAACAAAAAAGGCCTTATAACATATACAATATATATAGGCGTAATTGTTTCAATTATAAATCCATCCAAATTTGGTCAAAACAAAAGACCGAACAGATTATCTCTGAGCGGTCTTTTGTCAGTTACACTATTTAGTTTTGATGGTCAAGAACCCACTGCAATAAGTCTTCATATTCTATTTTTCCTGCTGCAATATCAAGAATCGTTTCATATAATTCTTTTTGAGTATACTTAAGTTCAATCCCATTCAAAACAAGAAAAACCAACATTGCATGAGTTCCAATCCTTTTATTTCCATCTATCATGCAATGATTTTTTATCAACCCATACCCTAATCTCGCGGCTTTCGCTTGAATTGTAGGATACAATTCCTCCCCTCCAAAAGACTGAAAAGGATTTTCTAATGCAGAGTCCAATAAATTGTAATCTCTGACTCCATCGCTTCCACCAGTCTGCTGAATCAATTGAGTATGAAGCATAAGAATCTGCTTTTTGCTCAGTTTTTTCATTTAGCTAGTACCTCATATGCTTCTTTATTCTGTTCCATGAGCTGCTTTGAAATACTTAACACATCTTCATCAGATGCAGTAAAATCCTTATCTGCTTTACTAAAGTCTATAACAAGATATCTTGGTACATTATTCTTCAAAATCACTGCTGAACCACATTCGTCCACTAATCTTGCTACTTTAGAAAAATTCTGGTTAGCGTCTGAAATAGACACCATTGTTTTTGTATCTATAGTCATTTGATCACCTCCGTAATTTGTTTACTATAGTATACGCAAATTTTAGGATAAATACAACCTATTTCGTTGTAAAAAGAATAGCAGATACATGACAATCGCCACACACCTGCTTTTCTGCATTACACTTCTGACCAACTTATGGCAGAAAAAATCAACTTTTTAACACTGATACCGTATCTGCACCGCATCACTATCAAATTTCTTCACATCAATTAATTTTAACCTTGTCACATCATGCTCCATCGCAAGTCCGTCAAACACTGACGGCATACCGCCTCTGCCGTCAATTCCGGCTCCGACTAACAGGCTGATTTCATCAAGCAATCCTGCTTCCAGAAATGCAGTATTGATCTTCGGTCCACCAACAATACCCATACACTCCACACCAAATTTTTCTGCAAGAATTTCCACTGCACGAGCCAGATCTACATGCTCCTTTCCACAGGCAATCCATGAAATATTCTGCCCATCGAGATAATCCAAATATTCCTTAGATACCTTTTCGCTGGTTACAATCAGATACGGCTTTGCCATGCCAGATGCATCTGGCCAGAGAAGCTTTCCATTTGTATCTATTATAACTTCATAGCCTGTGGCATCTGCTTTCTTGGAAAAGCCTTCTTTTCCATAGCTTTCTGTATTTTTGGCATGGAATTCGCCCGACTCTGCCATTTCCAGCTCCGCCGTCACCCTGCCGCTGACTGTGGTTGGTACATTGATTTCATCCAATGTCGTGTAATAGTCATCAACTCCAGGAAGTTTCGATGTCATGGCACAGTCAATTCTTCCATCTATAGAAATCATCATATGACAGATAATATATGGTTTCTTCATACTGCTCTCCATTCTTCACATTATTTATAACAATTTCTATCATTTATTAATGCTACTGTATATTTCTTTTGTAGTTACATCTTTCCTCCATATACAGGGAAGCCGCTGCTTGCGCCATAGCTCTCAATCTTTTTGAAGTTCTTTAATGTTTCCATATCCTCTGCACTGATTGTAAAGTCAACCTCTGCGTTGCTTTCCATATGCTCTAGATTAGCTGTCTTTGGCAGAGATATTGCGCCAAGCTGTAATGTATAACGGATGCAAAGCTGTGGTACAGTTACTCCATATTTGTCAGCGATTGCTTTGATTTCAGGCTGATTTAAAATCTCACCGTGCGCAATAGGTGAATATGCTTCAACTGCAATATTGCTCTTCTGGCAGAACTCAATCAATTCTAATGGTGTGTTGCTGATATGACAGAGTACCTGATTTACCATAGGTTTTACTTTTGATGTCTCCATTAGGCTCTCAAGATCCTCAATCTGGAAATTGGACACACCGATTGCTTTGAGTTTGCCTTCGTTATATGCATCCTCAAGTGCTTTCCATGCCTGACGATTGCCCTCTTTGTATCTGTTTTCGCTCTGGTTTACCTCTACCCATGGCTGCGGGCTGTGAATGATCATAATATCGAGATAATCCAGTCCCATTTTCTTTAAAGTCTAGTCAATTCCTGCTTTTACTTCCTCATAAGTTTTGTGTTCAGCGGCAACTTTGGATACGACAAAAAGCTCCTCCCTCGGCACACCACAGGTACGCACTCCTTCACCGACACCGCGCTCATTACCGTAAGCCTGCGCTGTATCAATATGACGGTAGCCCGCTGCAACAGCAGCCCTAACTGCATCTGCCACGTCCGCATCATCAATAAACCATGTTCCAAGTCCAAGCTTTGGTATCTCCACACCGTTGTTCAATGTATAATTTTTGCTCAAAACACTCATCAGTTCTTACCTAAACTTTTCAATTAATCTTCTTTCCATACTTCCTTAGCCATGTTGAATACAGCCCATGCCTTTGGCCATCCCGCATAAAATGCTACATGAGTGATAACAGCAGCAATCTCCTTTGCTGTAACTCCGTTATTCTTAGCATTTTCAAGATGATACTTAAGTGATGAATCTGTCACGCCTGATGACATCAGCGCAACTACTGTGATTATGCATCTTGTCTTTAAATCAATATCTTCGTTGTTCCAGTTCTCCCCGAAAAGCACATCATCGTTAAAATGTGCAAACTCCGGTGCAAACTCTCCCAACGCATTTTTTCCTGCTGTCTGTACAATCTTAGCCATTGTAATCCTCCATTCCTGCCATATAAGACACTATCCTAATCTGTTATATTCTTCATCAGTTACAGGCTCACACCATTCATTACTTGTATTCTCTCCCGGAATCTCTGCAGCAATATGTGAAAACCAGCTGTCCTTCTTAGCCCCATGCCAGTGCTTAACTTCTGGTGGAATTGCGATTACAGTTCCCGGCTCAAGGCTTACAGGCTCCTTGCCCTCTTCCTGATACCAGCCCTCTCCAGCTGTACATATAAGCATCTGTCCGCCGCCCTTTGTTGCATGATGGATATGCCAGTTATTACGGCATCCCGGCTCAAAAGTCACATTTGCAAGAAAAAGCCCGCACTTAGGATCAGTCAGCGGATTCAGGAAAGAATCACCAATAAAATACTTAGCATATGCTGTATTTGCCTGACCTGTTCCGAAAACATTCTGCTTTTCAAAATCATCCTTATCCATAAATTTCATGATAATAACACCTCTTCTTTCATAAAATGTAAATTATTTGATACTTGTATGATACGACTTAAAGTTAGCTTTAGGGCAAGCGGTTTATGGGATTTTATATAATTTTTTACACAAATGTTATGTCTGGTCTTCCGCTCTTGTGCACCGACTTGCATTTTGGACTTTCTCCTGCCTCCTCTCCACTTCAAAGTCCATTCCGCAGCTCTTTCTCACTCCTTTTGGACTTCCTCACATCTCCCCTCCTCCTCAAAGTCCAATCCTCAGCTCTTTGAAGTGGTAATCTAAAAGTAGACACCAACCCAATTATTGTAGACATTATTTATA
>OLIT01003418.1_pt1 | contig 9824 bp, 8 predicted proteins | sample 1601341 | NCBI WGS metagenome assembly OLIT01 (sample SAMEA2452121, study PRJEB22498) | human gut metagenome | biome: human feces; feature: human gut; material: feces | place: Australia | collected 2012
TAGCGACGTCAAAGTCGTGATACTGGACGCTCTGACGTATGCGGGTAACTTGGGGACGATTGCCAAAGACATCGACAACGAACGCTGCTTTTTTATCAAGGGAGATATTTGCAGCCGCGATGTGGTGGACGGTCTTTTTGCTGAGTATCGTTTTGACTATGTGGTGAATTTTGCTGCCGAAAGTCATGTAGACCGCAGTATCGAAAATCCGCAACTGTTCCTGATTACGAATATTCTCGGGACACAGAACTTGTTGGATTGCGCACGTCGCGCATGGGTGATGGGTAAAGACGAACATGGTTACCCGACCTGGAGAAAGGGTGTACGCTATCATCAGGTATCTACCGATGAGGTGTACGGTTCGCTCGGAGCTGAAGGGTATTTCACCGAGGCTACCCCGCTTTGTCCTCACAGCCCGTACAGTGCTTCCAAAACGAGCGCGGATATGTTCGTAATGGCTTATCATGACACGTATAAGATGCCGGTTACGATTACCCGCTGTTCAAATAACTATGGCCCGTATCATTTTCCTGAGAAGTTGATTCCGTTGATAATCAAGAATATCCTCGAAGGAAAGCATCTGCCTGTCTATGGTGACGGCAGCAACGTGCGCGACTGGCTTTATGTGGAAGACCACTGCAAAGCGATTGACGTCGTAGTGCGTGAAGGTAAGGAAGGTGAAGTGTACAACGTAGGCGGACACAACGAGAAGACAAATCTCGAAATTGTGAAGCTGACTATCTCTACCATTCACCGTCTGATGACGGGGAACCCCGAATATCGCAAGATTCTCAAGAAGAAAGTGAAAGATGCCAACGGTGAGATTTCTATCGATTGGATTAACGAAGACCTGATTACTTTTGTCAAAGACCGTTTGGGACACGACCAGCGTTACGCTATCGACCCGACGAAGATTACAGATGCTTTAGGCTGGTATCCGGAAACGAAATTCGAAGTTGGAATTGTGAAGACTATCGAATGGTATTTGGAAAATCAAGCCTGGGTGGAAGAAGTTACCAGTGGCGATTATCAGGGATATTACGAAAAGATGTACGGAAAATAAAGAAGAGTTCTTAAATTGAATGAATGAAGAGTTTTCTTCATTCTTCATTTTTAAAGAACCATTCCGATAGATAAAAGAATACCCATAAGCAGCATATTGCGCGAAGTCTCGCCTAATATGCTGTTTAATTTTTTGCCACTGTATATATTTACCATCCGTCTCCAGGTGAGGAAATGCGGAATCAGGTAAAGTTGCGGGAGAAGGGCGGCATAGATATGTCCTTCAAAAAGGAAAAACAGGCAGAGGAGAGAAGCCGCAATTCCTAGTGTCAGATAGAAATAGCGTCCGAACTTCTCACCGAAACGGACAATAACCGTTCGTTTTCCGCTCCGTGCATCCGCTTCACGATCCCGATAGTTGTTTACTACCAGTAAAGTGTCGATAAGCAATCCGCAGACAAGGGAAGCGACGGTGACATCCGGCGTCCATGTCAACGCTTGCACATAATAAGTTCCGCCTACGGGTACGAATCCAAAAAAGACAATGACCAGTATATCTCCCCAACCATTGTAGGAGAGGGGATAAGGCCCCGTAGTATAAAGAAAAGCAAACAATACGCAAAGTATTCCAACAATAATAAGCTCCCATCCGGCAAAGAAAAGCAATGTGCAACCGATAAGACAGGCAAGGGCAACGGTCACAATAATTCCTGTTTTCATCGCTTGTGGGGAAATCCATCCTTGCGTGCAGGCGCGTTCAGGGCCTAGGCGGTCTTCACGGTCAGTTCCTTTGAGAAAGTCGAAAAGGTCATTGATGAAATTGGCGGCAATCTGCATCAAACTCGCAAACAGGCAGCAGATAAGTGCGGGCAACCAGTGAAAATGCCCATCCATTGTGGCGAGTGCCGTACCTATCAAGACGGGTGTAATGGCTCCTGTGAGTGTCTTGGGACGTGCTGCTAATATCCATGCTTGTAATGAGTTACGCTTTACTGCTTCCATACTGTTACGTTCTACGTCTTTGCTGCTGTTGAGTTCTGCTTCTTTCATGTTGTTATCTTCTTACTGTTTCCGTACTTTTATATTCCATAAAGAGTTTTGACGGACAAAGATAACACTATTTGGGAAATAATTCTCTACTTCTTTTACCTCACATCCCAATCGAAAGAATACACATTGTCGTTTATGGGAATGAGAACGGTCAGAATAGTTCCTTTTTTTCGTTTGATATTTATATAGCCTACGATACTTTCACCTGGATGAATGGTGTTCATTTTCAGATACCCCTGCTCCTTCACTTCTCTTTCGTTTTGCATCATGTTTCCTAACGTTTGTATCTGATGGGACGCTGCCATGTTGGCTTGAAATGCAGTATTTGCATCATAATGTTGGGTGACTGTGGTGTATGGAAGACCATTCGGTGAATAAGTGGTAGAGTAAGAAGTGGAATATTCAGCCATTCCTGCACTAAATCCGGTAGAAAAACCATATAAAGCCATAGCCCATGTTTGTGACCGTTTTACTTTTTTCTGAAACATTTCGTTTGTATATACTTGAAGTTGCAATGTATCTCCTGTTTTTGTCGCTAAAGATGCTGAGACCTTTGTCGGGTCAAACAGTAAGGACGTGTCACTATGATTATAGATGTAAATATGTATCTGATAGTGTTTCCCGTAGTCTCTGATTTTATAACATGTGGTTCCTACAGTGACATTTTCAGTATCTCTATAGAGCCATAATACTCCATCGTTGTATTCTGTTGTTACAGTAGTGTCGTTCGCAGCTTCGTCAATAGTTTGTGAATGGCAAGCTATTGACCATAAAAGCAATAATAGTATGAGATTGGCTTTCTTCATATTTCTGTTTCTGGGATGATGGTTATAGGTCTTCTCCATTTGAATGATTATACTCGTTGTCATAAAACATTCTAATGTAATATTTCCCATAGTCTTTTTTATCAATCATAAACCATACTGATTTTTTGGAAATTGATTCCATGAATTCTGTTGCGATTTGTTCACTTTCTTTTTCAGTAAGGTTACCGATTTTTCCTATAGGATACTTTGAAAGAAGAACGCTTATAGTATATTTTTGTACTTTTACTTTATCTGTATCATCCGGTATTATCTTTACTATGTGTCTAAGGCTATCTGGTAGAATATTAACTACGGAATCTATGATCGTAGGTAGTTGATAAAAAGAAGCCTGGTATCGTTTTTTGTGAAGAAGCATTTGACGTTCTATATCTTCCTCTTCCGCTAACGTATAATCTCGCTCCATAGATATATATTTCTTATTATTCTTAAATTGCTGGCAGAGATTGTTGAATCTTATTTTGATATTGATTTCATCTGTGTTGTTAACATCGACTACTGCAATTCGCCATACCTTATTATTATTGGACACTATGCTCAAATACACTTGGCTACCATTAAATTCCCCTTCCAAACAATCCAATGTACTATTGTATCGATATCCTTTAGCTTTCAGTTTCTGTATCATTTCCGATTTGCTGCCATCGACAGGGATGCCAAGAAATCGTGTTACGTCTTTTTGTGCACATAAAATTGTAGAAATGGTGAGTAGCATCACAACTGATAAAATCTTGTTCATTGTTATTTCTTGTTTATAAGAAAGGCGTGCAACCATTCATAACTTGCCTTCATTTAGGTTACCGCCAAGTGACCTGCTACGCAACAAGCACAGAATAGTTCATGCCTTATGGACGTAAACCTTCAGTCTGCTTGTTCTCGCGTAGCGAATATTGGCGGTATTCAAATGAAGGAGAACAAGAGCTAAAAGCTCAATTCAATATTTTCAAGTATGAACAGGAACGCTTTCCGTGATTATTACTTATTGTTTAATTCATTCAGTGGAAATCCTTTTGCAAAATTTGCAAATGTTTCTCTAAGTGTCTGTTTCCTGTTTATTCAATTTATTCGCATACTGTTTTAAAGGGTTAATACTTACGTTTCCGGCACAAAGATATTGAAAACGATGAATCTGTCCCATATTCAGCATTGATAAATTGAATATATGTGTTACAGAACAGAGTTTTGTCGACTTATACGGTGCTGTAGTTGCGGGTAAGAGTATTAATAGATGAGTACTTTTCTATTAAAAGAAAACTTCTTCTATATTAATAGTAAACTTCTTCTCTCCTAATTATAAACTTTTTCTTACTTAATTTTAAACTATAAATGCAAGCTTTGTTTTTATAAATGAAGCTTGCATTTATAAAAATAAAACTTGCGTTTTTATAATCAAAGCTTGCGTTTATAGTTTATTATTAATTGAGGATAAGTTTTCTATTTGATAAGATGAAGTTTATAATTAATGAAACAGAAGTTTTTTATTAATAGACTGAAAGAGAAGTACTGCTTCCTGTGAGAATCGGTAGTAGCAGTGGGTTGATAGAGTAGCGGTGGATTGATTGAGAAGAGGCATATGAAAGAAATAGATATGAATAATCTTTCATTGAGTGTATCAAATATCAAATTAAAACACTTATCTTTGTTTTCTAATCATTTAAACCTCACGCTTATGCCAGTAAATGAATGGAAGGAACTATATATTGACCCGAGAACCGATTTCGGATTCAAATACCTTTTCGGAACGCCGATGAACAAAGAACTGCTAATCGGCTTTCTGAATGCGATTTTTCATGGAACACATATCATCAAAGACCTTACTTACCTCAACGGCGAGCAACTGGGCATCCGTAAAGAAGACCGCCGTGCCATCTTTGATGTGTATTGCGAAACGGAAAGCGGTGAGAAATTCATTGTCGAAATGCAGAATGTATTCCAACAATTCTTCAAAGACCGCAGTGTCTATTACTCCACCTTCCCCATCCGCGAACAGGCCAAACGGGGGGATTGGGATTATCGGCTCGAATCGGTCTATACGGTAGGAATACTCAATTTTGTGTTCGACGAAGACAAGAATTCAAAGGACTATTTCCATCATGAGGTGAAATTGATGGACGTAAATACCAAAAAAGTATTCTACGACAAACTTACTTTTATCTATCTGGAACTTCCCAAGTTTACCAAGACGGAACATGAACTGGAAACATTGTTCGAAAAATGGATATTCGTCCTGAAGAATCTGTCCCGTCTGTTGGAACGTCCGGCTGCATTGCAGGAACGCGTCTTCAACCGTCTGTTCGAAGCCGCTTCGATAGCCCGTTTCACTCCCAAGCAGTTGAGAGAATATGAGGACAGTGTGAAAGCGTATCGGGATATCGTGAATGCTGTGAATACGGCACGGAAAGAAGGACATGAAGAAGGGCATGAAAAGGGACTGAAAGAAGGGTTGGAAGAGGGACTGAAAAAAGGCCGTGAAGAAGAAAAAATGGAAATAGTAAGGAAGATGAAGTCGGACGGATTGCCTGATGACGTGATTGCCAAATACATAGGGTTTCCGATTGAGGAAATAGAGAGAATCTGAAAGGAAATATGAATTTGTTGGTTCCGTTCAATCATCTGCATTTATAAACGAGAAAATGAAGAAAACAATATACTCTTTTATGTTGTTGACGTTGCTTTTGTTGGTTTCTTGTAAATCGAAAAAGAATGTCGTATCCATCTTGCCGCGCCCTGTCTTGAACATAGACTCTGTCTCTACGCATATAACAGATACCGCTGGTGTCATTGCCGGAATATTCACCCCCGACCATTCGCAACTCAAAGACTTGGACGTCTCAAAAAACAAGAAACGTGCACCCAAGAAACAAGAAACCCTTGCCGACGACCAACACTCTGACTGGGTGCTTCGTGGCACAAAGATAACCTCTTCGACAGTCAAACTCTCTTCTGCCTATACGGGCATAGACCGTGTCGTGAACTACGACTTTACTCACCGTGACGTTCCCGAAGCATTTGAGGGTTTCCGCATCGCTTTCATATCCGATTTGCATTATAAGAGCTTATTTAAAGAACAAGGCTTGAACAGCCTTGTCAATCTCTTGATTGCTCAAAAGGCGGATGTTCTCTTGATGGGCGGTGATTATCAGGAAGGCTGCGAATACGTAGAACCTCTATTTGCCGCACTTTCGCGCGTAAAGACACCGATGGGAACTTATGGAGTGATGGGGAATAACGACTATGAACGTTGCCACGACGATATTGTACGTACGATGGAATATTACGGAATGCGTGTGCTGGAACATAAAGTGGATACGCTTCGCAGAGACGGCCAGCAGATTCTCATCGCCGGAGTGCGCAACCCTTTCGACCTTGCCCGCAATGGCGTATCACCGTCTTTGGCACTTTCTCCCAAAGACTTCGTGATCCTGCTCGTGCACACACCGGATTATATAGAAGACGTTTCGATAGCCAACACCGACCTCGCCTTGGCGGGACATACACATGGCGGACAAGTCCGTATATTTGGAGTTGCTCCGATACTGCCCTCGCATTACGGCAATCGTTTCGTGACCGGACTGGCTTATAACTCGGCAAAGATTCCCTTGATTGTCACCAATGGTATCGGTACCTCACAAATGCCAATCCGTATCGGTGCTCCGGCAGAAATAGTAATGATAACGCTCCATCGGCTGACGGAGTAAGTACACTTTCTTGCATCACTTTCTGTAGAATATCACACTTTTCTGCACGACTTTTTGCATGTTTACTACACTTTTCTGTACCACTTTGTGTTAAATCCTGCACTTTTTGGTGCGACTTTTTGTAAGTCTCCTCTTTGCTGTTTATATTTGTATCTCATAAGTAGTTGATAATAAAAGAAAAGAAGAATGAGAAGAGACGCAATGCAGCAGTTGTATGATTGGAAATCAAAGGCTTCGAGGAAGCCTTTGATAATTCGTGGTGCACGCCAGGTGGGGAAAACATGGCTGATGAAGGAATTTGCTGCAACTTCGTATAAACAGTTTGCTTATATCAACTTCGAAGATAACGAAGTGATGAAGGACGTTTTTCAGAAGGATTTTGATATTGAACGTGTTCTGATGGCTATACAGTTGGTCACCGGAGTAGTAGTGGATACTGATACATTAATTATCTTTGATGAACTTCAAGAGGCATCGCGCGGACTGACAGCTTTGAAATATTTTCAGGAGAAGGCGCCACAATATCATGTGGTTGCGGCAGGTTCTTTGCTGGGTATTGCTATGCACAAGAATGACTCTTTTCCGGTGGGAAAGGTTGATTTTATAGATTTGTATCCGCTTTCTTTTTCCGAGTTTTTGGAAGCTGCGGGGCAGGAGTCTTTTGCCCGCTTACTTGTAAAACAAGACTGGAAGTTGATATCTGCTTTTCGCTCGAAGTTCATTGATTTTCTAAAGCAATATTATTTTATAGGTGGAATGCCCGAGGTAGTGAATGCTTTTATAGAGCATAAAGACTATGCGGAAGTACGCCGGTTGCAACAAAATATTTTGGATTCTTATGACCATGACTTCTCCAAGCACGCGCCAATTGCCGAAGTACCCCGTATTCGTATGGTGTGGCGTTCGGTGCCGGCGCAGTTGGCGAAAGAGAATCGTAAGTTTATCTATAGAATGGTGAAAGAAGGGGCAAGAGCTAAAGATTTTGAACTGGCTATAGAGTGGTTGATGGATGCAGGACTTATTTATAAGGTAAACCGGGTGAAGAAAGGCGGGATTCCTTTGTCCGTCTATGAAGACTTTTCGGCTTTTAAATTGTTTCTGCTGGATACCGGACTGATGGGGGCAATGAGTGGACTGCCGCCACAGGCTTTACTAGAGGGTAATGTCTTATTTACTGATTATAAAGGAGCAATAACCGAGCAATATGTATTGCAGCAATTGAAGTCTATAAAAGGATTGAATGTATATTATTGGTCTTCGGATACTTCCAGGGGAGAATTGGATTTTCTTCTGCAAAAGGATATTCGGATTATTCCGGTCGAAGTAAAAGCTGAGGAGAATTTGCAGTCAAAAAGCCTGCGTTCTTTTATTGAAAAGAATACAGCACTACATGGTGTTCGATTTTCTATGTCCGATTATCGGAAGCAGGATTGGATGACAAATTACCCGTTGTATTCCGTCGGATATGTGCTTTAAGTATTTCTCAAGCCTTTTATAGCTTCCCAAACTTTCGGATGCAGAAAATATCGGATATCTTTTCCTGCGTCCAAAGCCTCACGGATAAATGTAGAACTGATTTCGAACACAGGGGAGTGAACGAGACGTACCGTTTCCGGCAATTCCTCTTTATTCACGGGAAAGCCCGGACGGGGATAAATGATGATTTGGTTCTCCTTGATGATACGCTCCGACTGATACCAACGGTCGAAGCGTGCCCAATTATCCGAACCGATGATAAAATGAAATTCACGTTCGGGATACGCTTCGCGCAATTTCTCCAATGTATGTACGCTGTAAGAAGGGCGTGGCAGATGACACTCGAAATCCGAGACTTGGAAGCGAGGGTAATCACTGATAGATAACCCGACTAATTGAAGACGGAACTCGTCACTCCATAACTCATCCTGCGTTTTTAAAGGGTTTTGCGGGCTGACCATAAACCAAATTTCGTCCAATCCCTCGTACTCACAAAGATAATTGGCTAAAGCGAGATGCCCGATATGAATCGGATTGAATGACCCGCTAAAGATTCCAATTTTTGGTTTGCTGACTTTTTCCGCCATCCCTCTACTTCGTTATTTTTCCAAGAATTCCCTGATAACCTTCAAAGCTTCCCCCTTAGCTATTTCCAAATTATCATTCACGATGACACAATCAAACTGCGGAGCAAAACCTAATTCATACTCTGCCTTCGCGATGCGGCTTTCAATCACCTCAGGCGCATCTGTTCCGCGACCTTCCAACCGGCAGCGCAGTTCTTCCACCGAAGGCGGCTGTACGAACACCGACAAAGCCCGGTCGCCATAAAACTTCTTGATATTGCACCCGCCTACCACATCGACATCGAATACCACATTCTGTCCGGCTTCCAGTTGCTTCTCCACTTGTGCTTTCAGCGTGCCGTAATAGCGGTCTTTGTATACTTCTTCGTATTCAAGAAATTCATTGTTCTCTATGCGGCAGCGAAACTCTTCGGGAGTAAGAAAGAAATATTCAATCCCGTGCTGCTCTGTTCCACGCGGCGGACGACTGGTGGCAGAGATAGAAAACGCAAGATTCAAGTTTTGCGTCAGCAGATAATTGATGATAGTAGATTTGCCTGACCCTGACGGAGCAGAGAAAATAATTAATTTGCCTGTCATTGGTGAAATGATTTGAATTACACTCAAAATTTAAATTACATTCAATGTTTAAATTACATTCAAGACTTGAATTACATAACGTTCAACACCTGCTCCTTAATCTGTTCCAACTCATCCTTCATCTGAACGACGATTTTCTGCATTTCTGCGTGATTGGACTTGCTGCCCAGCGTATTGATTTCACGCCCCATCTCCTGAGCGATAAATCCGAGTTTCTTGCCCTGTCCGTTACCACTTTCCATCGTACTGATAAAATATTTCAGATGATTGCCCAAGCGTTGCTTCTCTTCGTTCACGTCTAGTTTCTCGATATAATAAATCAACTCCTGTTCTAGGCGGTTCTTATCGTAATCCACGCTCAAAGTCTTTTCGAGAGCATCCGTGATACGTTCTTTCACCTTCTCTACACGTTCCTTCTCGTACGGAGTGATTTTTTCGAGCAAGCTGTTGATATTCGCAATCTTCTCACGGAATTTCTTTTCCAGTGCGGCGCCTTCCTGCTTGCGGAAATCCACCAGATGGCCGACCGCTTCGAGTACAGTGGCATGAACCGTATTCCATTCCTCTTCCGAAAGTTCCTGAATTTCCGTTTTCGTCATCACGTCCGG
>OLIT01003419.1_pt1 | contig 9823 bp, 7 predicted proteins | sample 1601341 | NCBI WGS metagenome assembly OLIT01 (sample SAMEA2452121, study PRJEB22498) | human gut metagenome | biome: human feces; feature: human gut; material: feces | place: Australia | collected 2012
TGGAAGAGGTAGTTGCCGAAGAAGAGGCGGGGAGCATACCGATTGAAGTAGAACAAACCCGGCAACCGACAGGTTATGAGTTCGGGATTAAGATGCCCTATACGGTTTTATCGGACAATAAGCCTATTGTGGCAGAGATAGGCCGCTATGAACTGCCGGTCTCTTATGTCTACCGGTGTACTCCGAAAATCGATAAAGATGCCTTTCTGATGGCACAGGTTACCGATTGGAGTAAGCTTAACCTGTTGGAGGGAGAAGCTAACATCTATTTCGAAGGCACGTTCATCGGCAAATCGGTGCTCGATGTGAATACGGCCGGGGATACGCTTTCGTTTTCTCTCGGACGCGACCGGCAGATTGCCGTACAGCGCACGAAAGAGCATGAATATACCTCGCGGAAACTGATGGGAGCTATGCAGACACAGACGATAGGTTGGAAAATATCCGTTCGGAATAATCGTCCGCAGGCGGTTGATCTGACTCTTTACGATCAGTTGCCCGTCTCCGCCAACAGCAGTATTACCGTGACTGCCGAAGAGGTGAGCGGTGGCAAAGTGGACGGCGATACCGGTATCGTTACCTGGCCGCTGATCTTGCAACCCGGCGAACAGCGCGATCTTATCCTGCGCTATAAGGTGAAATATCCGAAAGACAGACGGTTGGAGGTAGAATAAACGGACCGATGGCAGAAGAACAGGAAAAAAATATTATCCGTTTATTGGCGAAAGGCGACGAAGAAGCGACGGGCATTTTATTCCGTAGTTATCATCGGCTTCTTTGTGCTTATTGTATGCGTTATTTGGTCAGCCGCGAAGATGCCGAAGACATCGTGCAGGCGGTGTTTATTTCTTTGTGGCAGAATTGGAGGGGACGGAAGTTTTCGGGGTCTTTGGAAGCCTATCTTTTCGGGGCGGTGAATAAAGCGGCACTTAAAACCATGAGGGAGGCCGGAAAACGCTATTTTGAAGATATAGAAATATCCTGTGAAAGTTTTTTGGATGAAGTGTTGGGAGAAACGGCGGAACGGCAGGAACGCATCCGTGCCGAGCTGCATATTGCGATCGGACAGCTTCCTAAGCATCCCCGTCGGGTGATTACCGATATTATTTTTAATGGAAAGTCTTACAAAACCGTTGCCGCCGAAATGAATATCTCCGTCAATACTGTGAAGACCCATTATATTCGTGCTTTACAAAAATTACGGCAAACTTTGGGAGCACAAAAATTTTATTTCTTGTTTTTTGCTGTCTTTTCCGACTATTCGGCTTGCCGGGTCGGCACCGTCAATGCCACCTATTGCAGGTGATTGGCCGGTGTAAAAAGCATCAGGTTAGGGATTAACCCTTATTCATCTCCTATTCACACCCTATATACATACGTCGGGAATAAGGAGTAAATAGGCTATGAATAGGAGGTGTAACGTTTGTATTGCCTGTCTTCACCCTATCTTCTTCCTGTTTGGTGAATTTTTTTTCTGTTTTTTGTCACCTATTTTAAATTTTTTGGAATATAATAAAAAATTAGAAAAAATGAAAACCATATACGAATGGATAGCGGATTATAGTGCAGGGACTTTGACCGAACCGGAGGCAAAGGTTTTTCGTGACCGTCTGGAAAATGACGGGGAGGTGAAACGGTTATTTACAGATGTCCGGCAGATGGAGACGGTATTGAAAATGCTCGAAGTGGAGACATCTGCGGAGGCCTGGGAACGTTTACAGAAGGCTCTGTCGGGAATGCGGAACAGGCGCAGGAGAATAAGGCGGACGATTGCTGCCGGTATAGCGGCTGCTATTGTTTTATTTTTAGGAGTAGGGGTAATTTTGTGGAGACCGATCGGCCTGCCACCGGTTGTCGCTACTGGGGAGATAACGCCGGGTACTACAAAAGCTACCTTATTATTGGCAGACGGGGAGGCGATCGCTTTGGACGGATTGTTGACCGACAGCATTACTGTTTCCGATGGAACAGTGATTGTACACGATACCTTGTCGGGATTGCAATACAGGCAACAGGAGGAGGATACGGTAGTACATTACCATACCATACGGGTGCCCCGTGGCGGAGAGTATCGCTTCCGTCTTCCCGATGGCTCGCAGGTGTGGATTAATTCCGCTTCCGAACTGCGTTTTCCTACCCGGTTTACTGGCCGTGAGCGGGTTGTATATGCCAGCGGTGAATTGTATTTCGATGTGCAGGCCGATGCAGAGCATCCTTTTGTCGTAGAAGCCGGAGATAGCCGGGTGACGGTTTTAGGTACGGCTTTCAATCTGAATACCTATCCGGAAGAACAGCAGGTACTGACAACCTTGGTGCGGGGAGCTGTGGAATTCCAGCATGGGAATGCAAGTGTCCGTTTAAAACCGGGCCAGCAAGCGGTGCTCGATGTCAGGACGCAACAGTTGGATACGCGGCAAGTAGATGTTTCGCTTTATACTTCTTGGGTAAACGGCATATTTGAATATGAACGGATGCCTTTGGCAGATATCATGCGGCAACTGGCGCGTTGGTATGATATCGGATTCATTTTCGAAGCCGCAGAGTTTCATGATCATCCTTTTACCGGTATTGCCCGCCGCGATCAGACGCTGGATGAAATTCTCGGTATGATTGCAAAGACAACAGGTGTGGCTTTTGAAATATCGGGAAAGACAGTTTTGATAAAAAAGCAATAGAACATAGTGTTTCATCTAAGTTCGCAGTTTGAGCGTTAGAGATTATGCCGACGGTTTTCGTCGGGCCGGAGAAATGATGAGCCGCTATAGGGGGCATGACCTGTGGTTTGTGGTCCCCGTGCTCTATACTCTGTTCGACCAATTGCAGGAAGGACAGCTCTCTGCTGAGGGGCGTCGTCCTGTCCTGACGGAATGGACAGAGCGTTTCATCAGTGAGAGTAATCCCTGGAATGCTGCCGAGATGCGCGTACTCGCTTACGTCGTGGTCGGTGACGAAGCAAAAGCCCGCGCAGCAGCCCGTATCGCCAAAGATGCCCAACCCAATACTACTGTAGGTACACAAATGAAGGAATATATCGATTATCTCCTCAGTCCGTTGAAGTCTGTAAAGTAGGTTTATTTTTCTTTCTATTCCGATTTTTATACCGTTAGACCGGTCCGTTAAGGCTTTCCTTCAACCGGCGGAACTCCTCATAAACCTGGGATTTTATTTTAAAGCCGAAAGCCCCCAAGCCGGAGATGAAAAAGTTCTCCGGCTTTTTTTTAGTTTTTGAATTGCTCTTCCGAATATTTTGTTTCAGCAGAGATGATATTGTGAAAGAATATGACAGTAAAATGGTGTATAGTTACCTGATTTATTTCGCTTTGAAATTTGTAAAACTCATTTATCATAGTTAATGTTAATAGTTGTAATAAAAAACTAACTATTAACAATGAACTGTATGGAAAAAATTATCATTGTCGAGAAAAGAGCGGTAATCGCGGAAGAGATTCTGAAAGTCGTGAAAATAGGGAACTACAAGGTAGAAGTAGTGAAAACCAATGCCGATGCTTTCCTGTATTATGATTCCGGGCAGACAAAAGCCATCGTATTGGAGAATAATTATGACGGTTTGTACCGGATTTTACGGCGGATCCGCCTGGAGGACCGGAAAACGGTCATTTTTGTAAAAGGACACCCCATGGCGGATGAGGAGATTGAAATGGCTCTCGGCGAAGGAGCCGACAATTACATCACTCATTTTACTTCCCGTGAACTGAAAGCTTATTTACAGGCTTGGTTTCGCTATGCCGGCTGGCAGGTAGAAAAAGAATATGTATTGAACAGGCAGGTACATTTGGCCGTTGCCTCACAGCGGCTGTTTCTGCCTAACGGGTCATTGCTCCTGAGTGAATGTGAATTCCGGGTACTCGAACTTTTAGCCCGGAATAAAGGGAAAGTGGTTGCTTACGAGGAGTTGATCGGAATCTATTGGTTTGAATACAATGCCGATACGAAGACTTATTTGTGTAAATGTATAGGACGGTTGCGCCATATATTGGGAGAAGATTCGGGTTTGACGATTACGAATGTATACAAGCGCGGGTATATGCTTGAAGACCTGGATGTTTTTTAACAATAGGGCAATAGATTGCCATCGGAATGCCATTGGAATGCCATTGGAATGCCAATACTTATCCGAAGGATTGTATTTACATTGTGAAAGATAAAAACTGAATGATATGAATACGGTTCTGAAACGGAAATGGCAGGCCTTTTCCTTGCCTGAATTATTAGTCGTGTTGGTGATCATCGGCATTCTGGTGCTGATTGCTTTGCCTAATCTGATGCCGTTGATTTCCAAGGCCAAAAGTATGGAAGCGCAACAGCAGCTGGTTTTCCTGCATACGCTGGAAAAGAGTTATTTCTATATCCGGTCGCGTTATTCCGCTTCGTTGGAAGAAGTCGGTTTCGAGCATGCCCGCTTGGTGACGGAAGGAGGAAATGCCAATTACCGCATTGAAATTGTATCGGCCGACGAACGGGGATTCCGGGCTACGGCCACGGCTGCGGTCGCTCCCGCATATTCGCCGCCTTCCCCGGTTGATCCGGTAGGAAAGGACACGTTACGGTTGAATTATCGCGACCCTTTCGTCGAAGTCCTGCCGGAACCGGAGTGTCCGGCAATAAAGTCGGTACCGGTTTCCCGGCCTGTGCAAACCTCTCCCTCTCCGGAAGAGCCTCCTGCTTTCCGTTTGTCCGGGATCATCCGGAAAGGGAAAAAAGAGTTTCTGCTGTTCGAATATCCCGACGGGAGCGTGCCGGTCTGGGACAAAGGAACGGTAGACGGATATACGGTCGGTAAGATCTATGCGGACTCCGTGGTGGTGTGTAAAGCCGGCCGGAATTATACACTTATGTTAAACTAAAAAATGTGCGCTTATGAAAAAGATGTGTTTTTTATGGTTCTTTATGGGCTTCGTGACAATCACCTCGGCCCAGGACATTGCGCCCGGCCAGCAGGCCTAGGGCTACCTGGACGACAAGAACACTACAGTGGATTATGCTACGGGGATTTTCCATTACAAGGTACCCCTGTATACCTTGGGCGACGGAGGTTTCTCCCTGCCTGTGAGTTTGGACTATACGGCCAAGGGGGTAAAGACGGAAGACAGACCCGGATTAATCGGCTATAACTGGACGCTGAATACAGGCGGAGTGGTGACCCGTACTATCCGCGGGGGAATTGCCGATGAAACGAGTTTTTACGGTTACCTGTATTACCTGCGACAGTCGGATGCAGTCCCTTTGACTGAGGATGCAAAACGTGTCAACCGTCATCAGCGTGACGGGGAATCGGACATTTTTACTGCTGTCTTCAATGGCCAGTCGGTTCATTTTATGCTCGGCCTGGATGCCGCTAACCGGATTTGCGCCCTTCCTTTGGAACGGACGAATGTGCGGATCGAATGCGAACAAAACGGACTCTATACCATCGACGGCTGGACGGTGACCGACGAAGAGGGTAACCGTTACATATACCGGCAGAAAGAGTGGAGCGCGGACATTGTAAAAGAGGAGGCCGTCAGCTTTAACGGCTTGCGCGATAAGAGCTATGTCTCATCGTGGTATCTGAGCCGGATCGAACCGGTGAATGGTTCGCCTTTAGTTTATCATTATTTAGCGGATGTCTGGCAAAGCGGGCAACAGGACGATATCCTGCTCAGCCATTTTTACTCCGGTTATACGACCCGCTATGTTTATGGCCGGAAACTGCTGGAACATACTTTCGACTTCGGACCTTACCGGGCAGATTTTAATACGGCCATCTCCCAAGCCCTGGGGTATTTGAATAATTACTCTATAGAAATGCAGGTGAATAATTCGCTTTACGAATTTGACCGGGCGGGTCAGTGGGTGAGAAATCCGAATTTCGAACAGGGGGCTCAGGCCATCAGCAATAATTTCCGTGTGATGGGACAATTGGCGGATTTCCGGAACATCTCTTCGGCCTCCAACGAATTGATCAATATATTGAATCAGTTGTACAACACTTATTCCGCTGAATCCTCTCATAATGCTCAGATGGCCGCATCGTGGTTCCGGACAGCTAAAGGTTATCTTACAGAGAGTCTCCGGCAGGTGGAGGAAGTGTCGGAGCGGGAAGTAGGTAACGGTATGGCGCTTACCGTCCGCAGTCCCTTATTGGAACGGATTGTCTGCGGAAACAACGTTTTGCGTTTCGGTTACAAGTCATACGGTTATAATTGCCGTTTGACATCATTGCAATCGGGTTCGGTTTCGGGAACGCGTTTTTCCGGTGTGGAGCTGGAAAATTATGACCATTTGAACCGTCTTTCTTTTACGGGGTGCGACAGCACGAGGGTACGTACGCTGAATTTCGAATATTATGCCACTCCTTCCGGCAGTTATGCCACTACGGATGTATGGGGCTATTATGGGAACAGTAGTGATTCCGATGTTCCGTATTGGGTTTTAGGTGATGCCGAATATATCCGGATTTCATCGTTAAAGTCGATAACTTTATCCGATGGTGGTAAAATACAGCTAGATTATGAACCGAACAGAAGTATTCCCTATCTGTATCCGGGTTCCGGTTCCCTGACGGATTCGATGTCCTACGGCGGACTCCGGCTTAAATCGCTGGTTTATCACGATGGTGTTTCCGCTTCGGGCGATACGGTCCTGTACCGTTATCCTCTTCCCGGCATACCGATGTATCCGGAAATCACGAATGTGGAAGTTTTGCAATACAGCGGTTTTTCCGATCGTTTGGAGCATTCGAGGATGAAATTCAAAGGACTTGCTTTTCTGAATACCGGCAATAACGGGCTTTACTACCGGCAGGTGGAAGAAATACGTCCCGGTCGGGGTAAAAAGTCGTATGCGTTTCATGTGCCTTTCTGTTTTCTGGTTCCCGTTTATGCGCAATACTATCCTTTCTGGTTGGCAGGTCTGCCGTTATCCGTGTCGGAATACGACGAGGAAGGACATTTGCTGCGCTCCGTGCATAATCACTATGAAACGGATTTTTCAATGTTTTTTTCCGATTTTGACCTGAATCTCAATGCAAGTTATTTTTCCGCCTGCCCGTCCGGTTTCGGCTATACGGGGGTATGCCCTCAATTGAAGGCTGACGAAAATTACATGGATGCCGAATATTTGGAGAATTATTACCGTAGCCAGCAAACGGTACTGATTTATCGGGACGGTTCCATCGGTTATTCCCTGAGTCCTTATTATGACGTGTATCTCCCCAATATTCAGCCCCGTACTACCCGGCAGCCTTCGAATGTAGCTTATACGCTTTATTACGGTGGCAAGACGCTGCTGAAATCCCAAAAGGAATACCGTTATGCTTCTCCGGATTCGGATGGCGAATTGTTTTGTACAACAGAATATTTTTACGACAATCCTGCGGGAAGTGTTCGTCCTACCCGTGTGGTTCGGACGGATGCGTGCGGGGAGCGCTATACGGAGGCGACAACGCGGGTGACGGAAATGAATGTTGCGGCCGATACCTCCATAGCCCGTCTGGTGGCGGCCAACATGTTATCGCTGCCGGTAAAACAGGCTTACTTGAAAAACGATAGCCTGCTAACGGAGACGGTAAACGTTTATGCGACGGTTGCCGGGAATATGCGCCAGGGGGTAGGGGTGAAAGCCCGCTACAGTTACGCGCCTCAGCAGCCTCCCGCCTATCAGATGAATATACAGGCTCCCACGCTTTTCACCTACGGTCGGTCGAATTATACCTTGGAAGAGGAGAACGATTACCGCTGGACCGGGGATCTTTGTCTGCCGTCGGACTGTCGCAACCGAACATCGGAAACCGCCTTTTGCCATGACCGGTATGCCGACGCCGCGCTCCTGGAGGTGGCATCGGTCGGTAGTACGGAGATTACGGCCATGGATTTGCATTCTTATTCAGGGCATTTCAGTGAGAGAGAGTTTCCGCTCAACCTTCTGTTACACTGTCATGTTGGCTATAAAAGATTTCACGCAGCGCTGCTTGCGGTACCGGAGGACGCTGTTTCTTTCCGGCAGTATCTCTCTTCTTCGCCTCAGGATCTGTTCTGCCGGTTGATCGAAATTGTCGGCTGCAACCGTACCGATGCTTACGGGGAACTGCCTGCCCTGTGCGATAGTGTGAAGGCGCATGAAAATGATTTTACTCAGTTTCTGTCTATCTGCGCCGATATACTTGAACAGTGGGCTCCTAAGGATGAAGATTTCCCCCTTTATACGGCTGTGAATGGGATTGTACTGACCGTTTATAGAGACCTTCTTTCTGATCCTTTTTTTCTGGCCTTAGGAGAAATTGTATCGGACTATGAGGATTCAGATTCGGCATTGGCTGTGTATCCCGCAGCCGGTACGGACCGTCTGTGCCTGTATGCCATATGCAAGTCGAAGAATACAGATCTTTCGTGGAACGTATATCATAGCGGTGGCGTGACTGCGGGTAGCGGGCAAATTGTATCCACTTCCGGTTATTCATTACAGCGGTTTGACATCGACCTTTCTTCCTTCGGGGGGGTAAGTTGTGTCCGGGTATCTCTGTCTTCTTTGGATAGTGGGTTGCACTATTTGGCACTCGTGCCTGCCGGCGCATCTTTTCAGGCTACTTCCTACAATGCCGACGGTACGGTTTTCTGTACTTTCGATCAGACCGGACGGATGGAGGTGAACGAATACGATGCGGCCGGCCGTTTGCTCCGTGTCCGGGATCAGCATGACCGGTTATTGGAGTCCTATGAACATCATGTCGTAAACCCTTAAATAGTAACTGTTATGAAATCCGTATTTTTATTTCTCTGTTTCGTGGTGCTTACCCTGACCTCGCAGGGGCAGAATTTTCCGCGCCTGGACCTTTCGGACAACGGTCATGTGATCGAGCTGGACGGTGATGAATACTATTTTTTAATGCGTGCCCGTGTGGACCGTACCTTCGATGCCAGGGAGGCAATATTTCAGATAAATGATTGGTTGGAAGCCCGTTCTTACATGTGGCTGTTTGCGGTTGATTTTGAGATGAAATCATCTTCGGACCTGGAAGGATTTTTTGTTTTCGAGGTACAACCGAATCAGGGTAGTGACATGCGCCGTTGCGTTTTTCCTTCCTTGTTGAGCAACGGTTATTTGGAAATCCATCAATATCCGCCGGGCATTATTCCCCGGGAATACACCCTTGGCGGAGACTGTTCATGTTATTATCCCGGCCGTATCGTGAAACTGACTTTGAACGGTTCGGAAGAAGGGGTCGACTATGAACTGCTTCGTGGAGGTATAAAAGTGAGTACCCTATCCGGCACGGGAGGTGCGTTGACTTTTCGGGCAACGAATGCGGGTACTTACACGGTCCGTGCAGTCCGTGGGGAAGTATCCCGATCGATGAACGGGAGCGTTAAGCTCAACGAATCCCCGGTTTTCGGAGGCCGTCTTTCTCTTGTGAACCCTAATCCCGTTGTCATACCTCCGGATGGCGGGCATGCTGAAATACCTTTTTCTTTTACCGGTTCCGCGAGTGAGATAATTCCCCTGTTGCAGGAAGTTGCGGTTTCCTGTTGCAGTGGCGAGTCCAGCTATTGGAATTCTTCTTTTCTGTTTGCTTGCGGCCAGACCGGGACGAATACCGGGAAGTTTATAGTTGTAGCCGGGCCTAATCTGAGTGATACGGATTTGGAATCGCGTTTTGTTCTCGACACACAGGCCACTTACGGCATTCTGGAGTTGGTTCAGCCGAATGGAGGGATGCTGCGTGTCGCTGACGTTCGTGGCGGCGGCGAGATCGCATCCGGCAGCACGGCGACAGTCAGTCTGAGTGCCCAGCAGCCCTTAGTCCTTTATCGCCTTTATTGCAACG
>OLIT01003429.1_pt1 | contig 9800 bp, 10 predicted proteins | sample 1601341 | NCBI WGS metagenome assembly OLIT01 (sample SAMEA2452121, study PRJEB22498) | human gut metagenome | biome: human feces; feature: human gut; material: feces | place: Australia | collected 2012
AGGTTCATAGTGACAGTCGCTATTGTTGGATATAAAGGTTTAATACCTGTAGTTGACCGAATGCTTACGTTGGATATAAAGGTTTAATACCTGTAGTTGACCGAATGCTTACACAATAGCAAACAATAAATTTAAATGACTTAATTCACGCACTAATCGAAACACGTCCAAATAATCAATGATTTACGAACAGAAAGTGGCCGAGTTACATATCATAACTCGGCCACTTTCTGTTCGTAAACAAGCCACTTTCACTCTGAAAGCAAATTACATTATTTTATTAATATTACAAACTAAAGACATCAGCGACAAACATATTATAAATTAAAATTCCCAAAAATATTACAATATTAAGCGTCACAGCAATAGTGCCCATAGAAATTTATCTGAAAATTGTGAATAATCTCCCCTATTTTATCTCACCGTTATATGAAAACAACCTTGGTGCACTTCATACTTAATATAGCAACGATTATTATCACGCATGTCACGCAACACTTCACTAAGCACCCATTTCAACGTATCATTACGCACAACGCGACCTTTGCTTCCATCAATACGGTCAACTGTTTTATAACGATTATAACATACATCAAAAGTTGTTCCATAAAGATGGCATGAATTTTCAGTGGCATTACCATTATGACCTCTAAGTTTCTTTACATCATCACGTGAACGTAATACACTAGTAACAATAATCTGGTGCAAAGGTATATTCTTAATTCGAAGACTATCGTAATATGCTCGTCCTATATCATTCAGCAACACTGCTGCACGAGGAACAAGATATGGAATACTATTTCGCAACGGATCTACAAAAAAATACGGATTAGCCCCAATAAAGACAAGCTCCTTTTTTCTATTTTCTGCATCTTCCCTATTTTCTACAGGAGTTACGCCATGCTTATTTGCAGCAATCAGTTGCACATCATTATTATCAGGAAAAGTTCTACTAAATCCTGGAACACTATTTATACGATTTTTTATCACATTACCTTCTTTATCATAAAAAGATGTCGTTTGAAAAACGGACGATGTTATATGTACTTTTTCTACAGTATTTATCCTCCGTCCAATAGTATCCTCTGGAGATTTTTCCAACATACTTTTGCTCATACCGTCACTAACCGGCACCCTATCTTTTGCCACTGAAGGAAAAATAAGTCGGACAATTGCCAAAATCACAACCACTATAATAAACCCTAACAAATATCTGTTTTTGGTTATTTTCATAATAACAATTATTTTTCGGAATAAAACTTATCTCAACAACATGAGAACACATTAAATAACAAATGTCACCATTGCAACATACCAATACTATATCATCAAAATTCCAACTAAAGTTCAAATACTAATCAACATACATTTTCTGAATAGTATTAACAATCTTTTCAATAATTTCAGGATTAGGTAATTCCTTTTCCGATCCGCAAAGTGCAATTGAGAAATTATCAGCAAGACATTCTTCCGGATTTATCACATAGCCAGTATTCCGCCCTACCTTATCGTAAAAGTCTGATGCATCATCCAAATCATACACAATGGTTTTATGATCTTTCATCATAGGATTAAAATTATTGTCCAAAGGAACCAATCCTATATGGACATAATCAAAAAACGAGCCACCTGCATAATCTTTATCAGAACGTATAATCATTGTACATGGCATAGCCTTACCGTCTACAGTAAACATGGCATAATTGTCATAACTATTAACATCAGGATTGGATATGAACCTATCTTTTATATCATCAGCAAACTTTATTTCCTTATTCAATATCTTAAATCCGATAATTTCATACATAGACTTTCTGAATTCCTTATTGTCACGTGTCAAAACATGAAAAAGCTCGTGAGTCAACAATTTTGCAAGCCTTTTAGTATCTATCCTTTTCAAAAAGCCCTCCCCTATACATATTACATCGCCTCGAGTATAAGCCGCAGCTCCACCTTCTTCTTCCATTGTAGTCTTAATAAGTAGCAACTCCTTCGGTATAGGCAACTTTATTCTTTTTCTTTCAATGTTATCGCTTAACACATCAAAAGCTTTAATTATAGAGTCTTTTTCTTCTTTTGTAAAGTTTCCTGTGCTCTGTTCAATTTTATTAAGCAAATCCTTTCGCGTTGCTCCCTTATTTCCGACACGTGCCTCTAAATCAAATTTTCCAAGGCTCTCAATATATTTATCTGAAACTGTCAACACCTTGTCTGCCTGTCTTTTATCCGCGAATTTAAAAGAGAAATTATTATTTTCGGCATATGTTAAACCACTGAAAAATGTAATGCACAGACAAGATAAAAGTGTACGTCTATTTATTTGTTTTATAATATACATAAGTTCATAACAATTAAAACAGATGCAAAGATAATGCAAGTATACGTAAATACAAAAATAAATAAGTTTTTTTGTCAATACGTAAAAACAAAACATGATAATCAACAAACTTTTAATTCTGCCAATGACATGTAAACATCATATATTTTCTTTGCTTGCGTAACGTTTAATATTCTATACAGAATCAAGCACACCTATAACACGGCACAGTCAAACAATAAGCATTTTCGGCTTAAAGTAAAAAAGATAGAAAAAACGACGAAATATTGAAAAAGTTTCTGTAATTTTGCACAATAATATTAAATACGAACAAAATTGATCGAGAAGCACATTGTACTTGAAGACATTGATCCGGTAATTCTATACGGTGTCAATAACACGCATCTGCAAATAGTCAAAGCGCTATATCCCAAACTGAGAATAGTCGCACGTGACAATGTAATACGCGTATTGGGCGATGAAGAGCAGATGGCAAATTTTGAAGAAAACATTGAAAAGATACGCAAACATGTATTAAAATATAACTCGATTAATGAAGACGACCTTATTAATATAATCAAAGGCAGAAAGGAAAAAGACGATACATCAAAAGATGTAGTTGTATATAATATATCAGGCAAGCCGATTAAAAGCAGGAGCGCGAACCAGCAAAAGCTCATTGATGCTTATGAGCAAAACGATATGATATTTGCTGTAGGTCCCGCCGGTACAGGTAAGACATATTTAAGTATAGCACTTGCAGTAAAAGCTCTAAAGGAAAAAGCGACGAAAAAGATTATTTTAAGTCGTCCAGCAGTAGAAGCTGGAGAGAAATTAGGTTTTCTGCCTGGCGACATGAAGGATAAAATAGACCCGTATCTGCAACCTCTCTATGATGCTCTGGAGGATATGATACCTGCAGTAAAATTGCAGGATATGATAGAAAAGCATATTATACAGATTGCTCCACTGGCGTTTATGAGAGGAAGGACACTGAGCGACGCTGTAATAATCCTCGACGAGGCACAAAATACGACATCTGCGCAAATCCGAATGTTCCTCACACGACTCGGATGGAACGCTAAAATGATTATAACAGGAGACCTAACACAGGTAGACCTGCCTCATGGCACAACAAGCGGACTGCGTGAAGCCATACGTGTGTTAAAAGGCATTGAAGGTATATCTTTCATTAATATGGATCAAAAAGACATTGTCAGACATAAGCTTGTAACAAGAATTGTCAACGCATACGAGAGAGACAAAGAATTAAAAGATAAGCAAAAGGTTTTATAATAAATCAACAATAATGAAAGCACTTACAAGAACAGATTTCCATTTCGATGGACAAAAAAGCGTATATCATGGTAAAGTACGCGATGTTTACAACATCAACGATGACATTATCGTAATGATTGCAACTGACAGAATTTCAGCGTTCGACGTTATTCTGCCTAAAGGAATTCCTTTTAAAGGCCAGGTTCTTAACCAAATCGCATCAAAATTTCTGGATCAGACAAAAGACATCTGTCCAAACTGGAAGCTAGCAACTCCAGACCCAATGGTTACAGTAGGTCTGAAATGCGAAGGATTCCGTGTTGAAATGATTATACGTTCAATCCTGACCGGTTCGGCATGGCGTGAGTACCAAAAGGGATGCCGCGAACTTTGTGGCGTTAAATTGCCTGACGGCATGAAAGAGAATCAGCGTTTCCCGGAGCCTATCATAACACCTACAACTAAGGCAGACGAGGGACATGACATGAACATCTCTAAAGAAGAGATAATAGCTCAAGGCATAGTAAGCAAAGAGGACTATGAAGTAATGGAAGACTATACTCGTAAAATTTTTGCACGTGGCCAGGAAATTGCAGCAAAACATGGACTTATACTTGTTGATACCAAATACGAATTTGGCAAAAGAGATGGAAAGGTTTATCTCATTGACGAAGTTCATACTCCCGACAGTAGCCGCTACTTCTATGCTGATGGTTATGAGGAAAAATTTGCTAAAGGTGAGCCACAGCGTCAGTTGTCAAAAGAGTTTGTACGCCAATGGCTTATTGAGCACAATTTCATGAATGAGCCTGGTCAGACCATGCCGGAGATTACAGACGAGTATGCTGAAAGTGTAAGCGAACGTTACATTGAACTGTTTGAGCATATCACAGGCGACAAGTTCGACAAAGCTGCCGAAGATGGCGACATTGCCGCAAGAATAGAAAGAAACGTCAATAATTATCTGAAGAACAGATAATCTCTGATATACATTCCATCGCATCATGCCTTCTTAAAATCATATAAAAATGACCTATAAGCAGGAACGAATAACACCATATAATAACGGACAAGAAAAGAGTAAACAAGTTGAAACAATGTTTGACACCATAGCTCATTCATACGACTTGTTAAATCACAGGCTGTCTCTTGGTATTGATTATTTGTGGAGAAATACAGCAATAAAGCAGCTTAAGCCTTTTAAACCGGCTATCATATTGGATGTTGCAACCGGCACTGGCGATTTTGCCATTAAATCAGCCAAAGAACTTTCACCGGATAAAGTTATAGGCATTGACATATCTGAAGGCATGATGCGTATTGGACAAGAAAAGGTCAAGAATGAAGGATTGGATAATATTATAAGTTTTGCCAAGGAAGATTGCGAAAAACTATCTTATAAAGACAATACCTTCGATGCTATTATTACCGCATTCGGAATAAGGAACTTCCAGAATTTGGACACAAGTCTGGAAGAAATGTGCAGGGTTTTAAAAAAAGGCGGGCACGTAAGTATTCTGGAATTGAGTCAGCCCGTAAAATTCCCAATGAAACAATTATTCTGGATATATTCTCACACTATACTTCCTATATATGGAAAAATTGTTTCGAAAGACAAAAATGCATATCGCTATTTGACAACAACAATTGAAGCTTTTCCTCAAGGCGAAGTGATGGTTGGTATTCTTAAAAAAGCCGGATTTTCAGAAGCTACATTTAAGCGCTTGACATTCGGCATATGCACTTGTTATTTTGCAACTAAATAATATATTATGTTATGGATAAATACGGATTAATCGGTTACCCGTTAGGCCATTCATTTTCAAAAAGTTATTTCAATGAAAAATTTGAAAATGAGAAAATAGACGCTGAATACATAAATTTTGAAATTCCGACACTCGACTCCCTTCCGGAAATTTTGGCTTCAAACCCGGAATTAAAAGGTCTTAACGTAACAATACCATACAAGGAAAAAGTTATCAGTTACCTCGACTCCATAAGTCCAGAGGCTAGAGCCATTGGAGCTGTTAATGTCATAAGAGTTGACCACAAGGGAAACAATACATTCTTGAAAGGTTTCAATAGTGACGTCATTGGTTTCACAAAAAGTATTGAGCCTCTATTAGAAAGATTCCACAAAAAAGCTTTAATCCTTGGCACTGGAGGTGCCTCAAAAGCGATAAACTTTGGTCTGAAATCATTAGGACTTGAAACTGTGTTTGTCAGCCGCTTTGAGCGTCCCGGCACGATACAATATTCACAAATCACCCCGGATATAATTCAAGAGTATAATGTTATAGTTAATTGTACTCCGTGTGGTATGTATCCACATATTGACGAATGTCCACAGTTGCCTTATGATGCAATAACCAGTAAGAATCTTCTTTACGATTTGCTTTATAATCCGGACGAAACTCTATTTATGAAGAAAGGAGCATTGCATGGTGCCACTGTAAAAAACGGATTGGAAATGCTTTTGCTACAAGCTTTTGCAAGTTGGGAATTTTGGCATAATAAAGAATGAAATAGATTTAATTTTAGATAACGTATAAAATTATTTTTAATAATGGATTCACATAACCGCTACATGATGCGTGGCGTTTCTGCTGCAAAAGAAGACGTGCACAACGCCATTAAAAACATAGATAAAGGAATTTTTCCACAAGCTTTTTGTAAAATAATTCCAGATATTCTTGGAGGTGATCCGGAGTATTGTAATATTATGCATGCTGATGGTGCAGGAACAAAGTCATCGTTGGCATATATGTATTGGAAAGAAACCGGCGACTTAAGCGTATGGAAAGGCATAGCACAAGATGCTCTTATAATGAACACAGATGATCTTCTTTGTGTCGGAGCCGTTGACAATATACTTGTTTCAAGCACAATCGGAAGAAACAAGATGCTTGTTCCGGGTGAAGTCATTTCCGCAATAATAAATGGAACCGACGAACTTCTAGCAAGCATGCGAGATATGGGTATCGGAATTTACGCAACAGGAGGAGAGACTGCTGATGTTGGCGATTTGGTCAGGACCATCATTGTGGACTCTACAGTTACTTGCAGAATGAAACGTAGTGATGTCATTAACAATGCAAACATACATCCTGGTGATGTTATCGTTGGCCTTGCATCATTTGGTCAGGCGACATATGAGAGCAGCTACAACGGAGGTATGGGAAGCAACGGATTAACTAGTGCACGTCATGACGTTTTTGCAAAATATCTTGCAGAAAAATATCCGGAAAGCTATGATCATGCAGTACCTAAAGAACTTGTATACAGCGGACATTACCATCTGGATGATAAATTAAATGACGTACCTGTTAATGCAGGAAAACTTGTTCTATCACCTACCAGAACTTATGCGCCTGTTATAAAACGTATTCTTGACGAACTGCGTCCTGAAATTCACGGAATGGTACACTGCACAGGTGGAGCTCAGACTAAAGTCCTTCATTTTGTCAATGAACATTGTAAAGTTATAAAGGACAATATGTTCCCTGTTCCTCCATTGTTCCGCATCATTAGAGAAGAAAGTCAAACAGACTGGAAAGAAATGTACAAAGTGTTCAATATGGGACACAGAATGGAAATATACGTAAGACCTGAAGTTGCAGATAAAGTAATAAACATAAGCAAGAGCTTCAATATCGATGCACAGGTTATCGGACATATCGAAGAAGGAGAAAGAAGTCTGACTATTAAATCTGAATTTGGAGAATTTAACTATTAATTATATGCCCGAAAATAACAGTATATTAGAAAAACTTGAAGGTCTTGAAAGCAGATATGAAGAGGTTGGCACACTAATAACTGACCCTTCTGTCATATCTGATCAGGAAAGATATGTAAGACTTACACGTGAATACAAGGACCTTGACGAAATTATGAAGGCCCGTAAAAGATACATTGCCTGTCTAAATTCAATAAGCGAAGCTAAAGATATTTTAGCTAACGAAAGTGATCCTGATTTAAAAGAAATGGCAAGAGAAGAACTTCAAGCAAATGAAGAATTACAGCCAAAGATTGAAGAAGAGATAAAAATCGCTCTAATTCCGAAAGATCCGGAAGACGCAAAAAATGTACAAATGGAGATACGAGCAGGAACAGGCGGTGACGAAGCCGCTCTATTTGCCGGAGATTTATTCCAAATGTACAAGAAATTTTGCGAATCTAAAGGGTGGTCACTTTCAGTAACAAGTGTAAGTGAAGGTGCTGTAGGTGGATATAAAGAAATAGATTTTGCCGTAAGTGGTGACAATGTTTACGGAACATTGAAATACGAATCTGGTGTTCACCGCGTACAACGTGTTCCTGCGACCGAAACCCAAGGACGTATGCATACAAGTGCCGCAACGGTTGCAGTATTACCTGAAGCTGACAAATTTGAAGTAAACATCAACGAAGGTGATATTAAATGGGATACGTTCAGAAGTTCAGGCGCAGGAGGACAGAACGTAAACAAAGTTGAATCAGGTGTGCGTCTTCGCTATCCATGGAAGAATCCCAATACAGGAGAGGTTGAAGAGATTCTCATTGAATGTACAGAGACACGCGATCAGCCAAAAAACAAAGAAAGAGCATTGTCAAGACTTCGTACTTTTATATATGACAGAGAACACCAAAAGTATATTGATGATATAGCAAATAGAAGGAAGACACTTGTTTCAACTGGTGACCGTAGTGCAAAGATAAGAACTTATAACTTCCAACAAGGTCGTGTAACAGACCATAGAATCGGATATACAACTCATGATCTTTCCGGATTTCTTGGAGGTAATATACAAGACATGATTGATGCATTAACTGTAGCAGAAAATGCAGAACGCATGAAAGAAGCTGAATTATGATATAATATCATATCCAAATCAAGATACAAAGATTTATTATGTAATGATTGTATTATGATATTCAGCAGATTGTATAACAATTATATATGAACATTTATTTAATAATAGGGACAAATAAGAGCAGCAACAATGAACAGACAACAATTGGTTGAGCAGATATTCAATAAAAAATCATTTTTATGTGTTGGTCTAGACACTGACATAAAAAAGATACCAGAATGTCTGCTAAAGAACGAAGATCCGATATTTGATTTTAACAAGGCAATTATAGACGCGACAGAAAAATATTGCGTAGCATACAAGCCTAATCTTGCATTCTATGAATGTATGGGTGTAAAAGGCATGATGTCATTTGAGCGTACAATAAAATATATCAAAGAAAACTACCCTAACCACTTTATTATTGCAGACGCAAAACGTGGTGACATTGGAAACACTTCTGCAATGTATGCCAGAACATTTTTTGAAGAGTACGATATTGATTCTCTTACTGTTGCGCCATATATGGGTGAAGACAGTGTAACCCCTTTCCTTACTTATGAAGGGAAATGGGTTATATTACTTGCACTTACAAGCAACAAGGGATCACATGACTTTCAACTCACAACAGATCAAAGTGGCGAAAGACTGTTTGAAAAGGTAATTAAAACATCACAAAATTGGGGTAATGACCAAAACATGATGTATGTAGTTGGAGCAACACAAGGTTCAATGTTTCAAGACATTCGTAAAGTTGCGCCAAATCATTTCTTGCTTGTTCCCGGTGTAGGCGCTCAAGGCGGAAGTCTACAAGAAGTATGCAAATACGGAATAATAAAAGACTGCGGCCTGTTAGTCAACAGCAGCAGAGGAATCATTTATGCATCCAACGGGGCTGATTTTGCAGAAGCTGCAGCAGAAAAAGCTAAGGCTCTACAAAATGAAATGGCAATAGAACTTAACAAAATTAAATAAGACAAAATCCCATAGCATTAATATTTTGCTGTGGGATTTTTCTTTTCACTAACAAGCAATAACAACTACTAAAGATTTATAAATTCATAAAGACTACTAAACGACCAAACGGACAATCATTTATTCACCAACTTAATATGCATAACATCACCAAAACTTAACAACACTTAACCCATAATCAAAAACTAATTACTTGCTTTTAAATAAATAAATTGTACTTTTGCATGAAATAACATTAAATTACTACACAAAATTTATATTATTAAAAAAGTTCTCAAAACTTATATACGATTAACAATTGATATAAGGCCCCAAATATCAAGTTAGAAATGAACAATAGTAAAATCCTTAATTCCGCAACACTTTGATTTAACTTTATTTATAAGTTCCTGAGCAAC
>OLIT01003432.1_pt1 | contig 9796 bp, 10 predicted proteins | sample 1601341 | NCBI WGS metagenome assembly OLIT01 (sample SAMEA2452121, study PRJEB22498) | human gut metagenome | biome: human feces; feature: human gut; material: feces | place: Australia | collected 2012
TGATTTTCGGCGTGGATACAATCCCCGCTTACCGTCGCCGCGGCTGTGCCGCCATGCTGCTGGAACATGTCATTGCCGAGGCGCGCCGTCAGGGCCGCAAGGGGCTTGTGCTGACCTGCAAGGACCGTCTTGTACATTATTACGCCAAGTTCGGCTTTGTCAGCGAGGGTATTTCCGGCTCCACCCACGGTGATGTGACGTGGTATCAGATGAGATTGACCTTTTGATAAAAGTATTCGTTGTAATTATAGAAAACTACCCTGCAAGGCACCTTGCAGGGCAATTTCTGTTCATGCATAATTTGTTCTTTCAGACCAATTTCAGCAGCATATCATCGGTCGCGTCGGTGTACTGGCCTTGTTGGATTTTCTTGTTTCGCAGCTGATTTACGGCTGTTCTTGCTAGATGGATTTCCTCACTGGTGAAAACTGATTTTTTACCGACCGGGAGAGAATCCACTTTCAGTATCAGATAACCTGTTTCACGCCAACCTGTGTTTACGGCTCTCTGCTGGTATGTTAAGGAGGTCTTATTATTGGCCATAATACGCAGTGGATCCATGTTTGCGGTGATAGTGTTTGTCCAATACATATTGTGGAGCTGGTGCTGTATTAGGATTGATTTGATTGGTCAGTAATGCCATTTTTGCAACTTCTTCTAGTACAACGGCATGGTATACTGCCTGAGCAGCATCCTTTCCCCAAGTGAATGGACCGTGGTTCGCACACAGGACACTTGGTACATGCATGGAATCGATGTTGTGATCACAAAAGGTTTCAACGATTACCTTGCCGGTGTTCCGCTCATAATCTGAATCAACCTCTTCCTGGGTCAACTTGCGGGTACATGGTACTGCACCGTAGAAATAATCAGCATGTGTTGTACCAAAGGCAGGAATATCCTTGCACGCCTGTGCCCATGCTACAGCATAAGTGCTATGGGTGTGGACAATGCCGCCCAATGCAGGAAATGCATTGTACAATTCCAGATGAGTTTTTGTATCACTGCTAGGTTTCAAGCTGCCTTCTACCACATTGCCATCCATATCTACTATTACAAGATTGTCAGGAGCCAATTCGTTATAATCCACACCAGATGGCTTAATAACGATTAGACCTTTTTCATGATCGATGGCGGAAACATTTCCCCAAGTATAGGTTACAAGACCGTGGCGAGGCAATTCCATGTTTGCCTCGTAGACCTGTTGTCGAAGATATTCCAGCATCATGATCCTCACTTCAGCTTCCAGGCAAGGTCAGCAAGAAACAGATCGTGATCCAGACTTTCAGGAGTGGTATCCTTACCGATATGGACGAATTCTATACCCATCATGTTGGCCCAGTCGTGCATTTGCTCAGCAGTTACGTCATAGCTCAGTACTGTATGATGGGCACCGCCAGCAGTGATCCAACATTCTACGCCAGTTGCCAAGCTCGGCAGTGCCTTCCACATGACACGGGCAACGGGGAGATTAGGCATTGGCAGAATGGGTTTTATGCACTCTATATCCTGGCAGATCAGTCGCAAACGACCACCCATATCAATCAGGCTGACAACAATAGCCGGGCCGGCTTTACCTTCAAACACAAGACGTGCCGGGTCTTTTTCATTCATCCCGATACCCAGGGGGTGGGTCTCGATACGGGGCTTTTCTGCTGCGCAGCAAGGGCAAACTTCCAACATATGAGCACCAAGGCTATATTCTGCACCTGGAACCAGATTGTAAGTATAGTCTTCCATGAAGAGCGAGCATCCATTGCCGTTATCGCCCATCGATTTCATGATGGCAGTCATGGCAGCAACTTTCCAGTCCCCTTCGCCGCCGTAGCCGTATCCTTGAGCCATCAAATGTTGACTGGCCAGGCCGGGCAGTTGCTCCATGCCATACAAATCTTGGAATGTATTAGAAAATGCCTGACATCCTTCGTCATCCAGCATTTTTTTGATGGCAATTTCTTCTCTGGCCTGATAGCGAATAGCATCGATATTATCAGTAGCAAAGTCGTAGCTGGAACGATAAGTGTCCATTAAAGCATCGACTTCAGCATCGGTGACCTCGTTCATTACTTTCACAAGGTCACCTACTGCCCAGGTATTTACCTGCCATCCGAGTTTAGCCTGAACTTCAACCTTATCGCCTTCGGTTACTGCAACCTCACGCATATTGTCACCAAAACGCATGACTTTTAGATTCCGCGAAACTGCTACACCTACAGCGGCACGCATCCAACGACCGAGACGCTTTTGAATTTCCTCGTCTTGCCAATAACCAAAAATAATTTTGCGAGGCATCCGCAGTCTTGCGGCAATGAATCCATGTTCCCTATCGCCGTGAGCAGCTTGGTTCAGGTTCATAAAGTCCATATCGATTTCTTCATTTGGGATTTCGCGATTATACTGAGTGGCAAAGTGGCAATAAGGTTTTTGCAGGTCAACGAAGCCATTGATCCACATTTTGCTTGGGCTGAAAGTGTGGCACCATGTGATAATGCCAGCGCAGTGCGGGTCATAGTTGGCTTCACGTACAACATCAGCAATTTCTTTATTAGTTTTTGCGGTGACCTTGTATACTAATTTGCAAGGCAAGTTGCCAGAAGCATTTAACACATTGGCCATTTCGGAAGCACGAGCAGCTACGGTTTCGAGCACTTCGGGACCATACAGGAACTGGCTTCCTACTACAAACCAAAATTCATAGTCTTGCATACGCATTATTAATAGCCTCCTAATTTAGCGAAGAGCATCTACGGCGGCGCGTTCGACCGGCAAGCAACGTATATACTCTTTCATGAATGTGGAAAATCCGAACTGATCAGCTTTATCGGGTGTCTGGGTATTTCCTTCGGAATGGATAAAGATATGGTTCTGTAAATAGTTTTCCAAGTTCTCATCCTTATTCCGATTCAAACGATAGCCAGCCAAAAGTGCCATACCCCACGGTCCGCCCTCTCCGGCTGTTTTCATTACAGATACCGGAACACCCAACGCCCCGGCCAGTAATTTCTGCCCAACTACGGGGACCTTGAATAGACCACCATGGCCAAGTAGATTGTCGACTGTTACCTGCTCTTGCTCGAACAAAATGTCCAAACCATACTTCAAAGTCGCAATACAGGAATACAATTGGGCTCGTGCGAAGTTGGCAAGATTAAATTTTGCATTGGGGCGACGAATAAATGTTGGCCGTCCATCTGATATGCCCGTGACTGGCTCGCCGGAGAAGTAGTTGAAATTGATCAACCCACCGCAATCAGCATCGCCTTGTAATGCTTTCTGGTAGAAAAGATTATACAGCTGAGATTTGGTCAGTGTGGTCCCGGCAGCCTCGGTCATTTCTCCCATCAAATTCACCCAGCCATCCAGATCAGATGTGCAAGTATTACAGTGAACCATAGCAACAGGAGCACCTTGTGGAGTAGTGACCATATCTATCTCTGGATGAACTTGTTTCAGCGGCTTATCAAGCACGATCATAGCAAAAACGCTTGTGCCGGCGCTGACATTACCGGTGCGCTGTGCAACGCTGTTAGTAGCCACCATGCCGGTTCCAGCATCACCTTCTGGTGGACAAAACGGAATTCCGGGAGATAGTGTTCCCGTGGAATCGAGGAGTTTGGCACCTGCTGCTGTTAAATAACCGGCATCTTCCCCCGCACACAGTACCTTGGGAAGCAAATCACGCAGGTGAAATGGTAACTTTGCTTCTTTGAGCAAAGCATCGAAGGAATCGAGCATGGAAGTATTATAATTACAGGTGTTGCTGTCGATAGGAAACATGCCGGATGCGTCCCCGATACCCAGAACCTTATTACCAGTTAGCTGCCAATGGACATAACCGGCAAGAGTTGTCAGAAACGCAACATTATTAACGTGTGCCGCTCCATTAAGAATGGCCTGATAAAAGTGAGCTATGCTCCATCGCTGAGGAATGTTGAAATGAAAACGCTCTGTCAAAGCATTTGCTGCCTGTTGAGTTGTAGTGTTACGCCAGGTGCGGAATGCTGTCAGCTGTTGTCCATTACAATCAAATGGAAGATAGCCATGCATCATGGCTGAAACGCCAATAGCGCCAACGGTCTGAAGAACTTCCCCATAGGTGTTTTCATAGTTCAGTGCTAAATCACGATAGGCATCTCGAATGCCTGCCCATACATCATCTAGATGGTAAGTCCAATAACCGTCTTCAAAACGGTTCTCCCAGTCATGCATACCACTGGCTAGTATTGTACCATCAAAACTCGTCAAAACTGCTTTGATGCGTGTTGAGCCTAATTCGATGCCCAAAGTGGTCAACTTTTGTTTCGTTGCCATAATACTCTTATCACCGCCTTGGTTTTCTTTTCTAAATAATCCAGAGAAATCCCCCCTAGTTAGCTTGCGTAATCCACTAGGGGGGATCTGTTATTTCCTTCTCGGCATTTCAGGTAAATATTTTGTCCAATTTACTTTAGCCCAAATGGTCTGCTTGCAGTTAAGCTGCGGGCAACGTATAAACTGTGGTGTTAATGATGGCAATCAGCGTACCGAAAATCACAGGACCAAGGTAAAGGCTGCTGGTTGCGTTATAAATCTTACGATTGATAATTGTACCTGCAGTAGCGGAAAGAATCATGTAGCTGAGCATCATATATGCTTTCCAGTTGGAGAATGCACCAATACCGCAGCCAGTGCGATACAGCATAATATAGTAGACCAGCACTACAACAATCGTTCCGAAAGTGTTGCAAAGCACGCAGATCAGAAGGTTTTTGCCTTCGCTCATGTTTTTAAAGCGGTTGCAGCCGTTCATTGCAAGAGAGTTGATGCACCAGTACAGGATAAAGAACGGAGCGTAGCAAAGGGATACACGCAGATGATTCCAGTCCATTGTAGCCATGGACAAATCAACAAGACGGAAATCAACCTTGAAGAAGTAATCTGCAAACCAGACAACGCTGCGGCAGGTCAGGATAACGGCAATAGCCAGAAGAATGATGCGGCCAATATCAGCCAGAGAAATTGCCAATCCATAATCAGAAAGTTTTACGCCATTCTTCTTGTGAATAACATTATAGAACAGGAAGAACATTGCCAACAGGAACAAAGCACTGAACATCATCCATACAACGACGTTGTTTGCGACACCATAAACAAAGACACTGCCAGTGGTTCCCTGCCCAGTCAGAGAGAAGATCTTGCTGGTTTGCTGAATGATGACAGGAGCCATGATCGGAGGAACAAAGCCAGCAATCAGAGAAGCTACAATAAAGATGGTCCAGTCTTTTTTGGTGTTCAAACCGGAAACGGGAGCGCCGGCCGGACGGTGAAGCGCAGCAAAGATAGGCGTCTCGAGGAGCAGAAGAGCAACAGGAACCGTCATCGCCAACAGAGCGATCAAACCGAGTGCAGAGAACAGCATCAACGCAGGATACACCAGGTCGTTGGCATCAATGGGATTCGGTGCAGGAATAGCCTGCATAAAGAAGTCCACAGTATCATGAATAAAGCCGCGGCTGATCATACCAGAACCGTGGGTAGAGTCAGCAGGATTGTAAACGACGCGAGCGTTGTTCTCAGCAAAGCTACCGTATACATGACCGATTTCAACCTTAACATTCGGGTCGTCCAGCTCATCTTCGGCAAAAGTGCCAGGCACACCAAGGTTAATGGTTTCCTTCATTTCGCGTTTTACGCTCAGGTCGCCTGGCCAGTAACCTTCTACTGGTTTGAAACCAATGCGAGAATAAGGATCGTACAGGCCAGCACCAAAACCAAGGTTGACGCCGGTAGCCAGAGCATCCAAAGGCTGGAACGGCGGAGCAAGGATCAGAGCTGCGTCAACTTTGCGGACATAGTTGTCAGGATCTTCACGTTGCTGATCGCCAAGAGTAGTCATGACGCGGATAACATTTCCACCGCCCTTTGAATAACCTGCGATGCCGATATGAGCATTGTCTACATAGTCGAGGTTGCTGTAGACATAGTCAATCAGCTCTTCAAAACCAAAGGTGGGCGAATTACCAATGCCTTCGGAGGAGTGACCTGCGGAGAGCAGATCCAGAACATACACGGCATAACCACGACGCGCCAGTTCCGAAGAGCAAAGGCGAACGCTTTCGGCGGTGCTATCATTACCAGGGCTATAAACGATCGCAGGAACAGGGTTATCTGCAGTAGCTGTTTTAGGACGATACTCCAGGAAGCGAACCAAGTCACCCTTGGAGGTCGAAATCTTCAAATCATTTACTTCAACCGTTCCGTTGCAAGTCAACATAGACCAAGTTCCAAACATACTGATCAGGCAAAACGCCAGACATATCAGTAAGGCAATCAAGCTTTTTTGCTTTTTCATCGTAATCCGTTTCCTTTCATTAAATTGGTTGCGTTAAATGCGTTTTTTCGACAAATAGCCTCCTTTTCTTGCTGGGTATTGACTTCGTGCCGTTGCAGGTAGAATACCACTTTTGATTAGGATTCTGCCTAAATGGTCAATTTTGCACATAAATAATTTACTAATTCATGGATTTGTGGTAATATTAACATACAAATTGACGAATTGAAAGACAACCTTTGGCAAGGTATGGACATTTATTGTTCTGGCGAGAGAAGGAACGAATTGTGATAGCAAAACTCGAAAAAAGATACTATGCAGGGAACGAACGTGTGTGGGTTGGAGAGTACAAAAATCTGCATAACATATCCCACTGGCACATGGAGCATGAATTGATTCTATGCAAGACTGGAACTGCACATATAACTCTCAATGAACACGAGTACAGCCTAACACCGGGAAAGGGGTTACTCTGCTACAGTGGCAACATCCATTCAATTAATGCAGGGCAAGACTGTGTTCTTTTTGTATCATTGATCGATGAGCGAACAACAACATCGCTCACATGTGGTCGTATGCCGACTCAATCGCTTTTTCATGACGATGGGCATATTCAAAACCAGCTGATGGAAATTCGTCGTGAGCTTTATGAAAAGCAGCCTTTCTTTGAACAGAGAACACTGGCGTTAATGATTCTGATTCTTGTAGATATTTATCGGGCACAACCATTGATAGACTGCCAACAAGAAAATGAACAGGTGAACCGATATAAGCAGCTATTGAACCGTGTCGATACAGATTATTCCAGCATCACCTTTGACGATGCGGTTGAATTCATGAACTTCTCTCCGGCGTACTTTTCGCGATACTTTAAAAAGCAGGCAGGTATGACATTTTCGCAGTATCTCAGCACCGTACGCGTAGAAAAGGCTGTTCAGTTGATCCATTCGGAACCAAACACAAAAATCACGGAAATTTGTGCAAACTGCGGGTTCACGACGATTCGCAATTTCAATCGCGAATTCAGGCGCATCACGGGTTATACACCAAAAGAATTGCCGAAAAATTTCGTATTGAATACGCGAACTTTGCCAGCGATCTATGGAAGTTTTGATCCGACATTGTCTGGCACAGAACTCATCGATTATGTGGATGCGACTAACCCATAGCGGCAAAAGAACATAAAACAAGAGAAGCCACTCCCAAAAGAGTGGCTTCTCCTATGATCAGAATAAATTTCCTGTAAGGCGGGCACCTTACAGGAAATTTCCGCTTTATTGTTTTTCCGCTTGTTATGTTTCGGTTCTTACAAAGAGATCCTTGAGGATTTGCTCCGGCGCCATGGTCATCGTTTGCCCTTTTCATCGGCATATGCTTCATCCACGTTCATTTTATTCTTCAGGGCTGTATTCCAATATGTCACCCGGCTGACGTTGTAGCACGTCACATATCGCAGCCAATGTAGAAAACCGGATGGCGCTGATATGCCCGTTCTTCATCTTGGAAAGGTTTACATTTGCAACGCCGACTTTCTCCGACAACTCATTCAGGCTCATTTTCCGGTCCGCCATTACGCGGTCCAACCTTAAAATAATATGTCCCATTGTCCGCCCCCTTACAGTGTTTCATCCGATTCTTTTTGGAGCTGAACCCCGTACTTGAATACAGTCACCAAACACATTGTTACGGCGAAAGCAATTATAAGGGCAACCGCGGTACCTGTACCTCTACCCATTATGTCCGGGTGGATTTTCTCGAACAGGTGGTGTTAGGGGAGATCAAGCGCCTGACCAAGTTTGCCAGCCGGTATGAAGATGATTTCGTCAAGGCCGTTATGGGCAGCACCCAACAGAATGTCGCTCTGGACCGCAAGCTCAAAGAAAAAGAGCTTGCAGCCCTGCAAGCCCGTGATGAAGAACTGGATGGATTGTTTGAGCGTATCTATGAGGACAATGTTTCCGGCAAGCTCTCGGATGACCGCTTCGCCAAAATGTCCCGCAGGTATGAGGATGAACAAAAGGAGATATCCGAGAAGATCAAGGCCCTCCGTGCTGAAATGGACAAGCTCAGCAGCAAGTCTGTAACGGCGGATATGTCTATCTCCACCGTCCGCAAATACACCAGAGCCAAGGTTCTGACCCCCAGGATGCTCAATGAGCTGATCAATCACATCGAAGTCAATCAGGCGGAGAAGATCGACGGGATATGGGAGCAGCATCTTGTGATCCATTACAACTGTGTGGGAGCCATCTTCATCCCCGATGTGTTTCCACTTCCGGCACCGCAGGTGTCGGTAAATACAAGAAAAGGCGTAGTTGTCAACTACGCCCCAGGTCAACTTGCTGTATGAGAAAAAGCGAGTGTTCTTAACAGCCTTTCAAATGCTGTAAGAATACTCGCCATGGTTGCGGGGACAGGACTTGAACCTGCGACCTCCGGGTTATGAGAAATTCAAAGTCAGTGCGTTACAGTGCGGTTTTGTTGGGTTTTGTGGTGTTGTGTACCAAGGCTCGGAATAGATTTTGTCCCATGTGTACAAAAAGGTGCTGCACCGTGCTGAACCGTTTCAAACCCTTTTGGGGGCAGTTTGGGGGCAAATTCGTGAGACGGATTCTGACTTGCACCGCTCAAATAAATGCGCAGCATTGGTCTCACTGAGAAATATGAATGTGCTGGTCCTGCGCTACACCCTTGACAATCAGGAGCTTGTCAACTTCTCGCTCTCCCGCACCAGCCAGGCGCTGGGCAGCAAGCTGCTTTGACGGATTTCTTTCCTCCAAAAAATCACGGCCTGTTGAATGTGTAGGGGCGGCCATTGACCGCCCGCCGGCTTGGCGCAGCAGCGCGTTTTCCGGGAAGGTTTTTCACAGACAAACGGGCACGGACGAGCAATGCTCGCCCCTACAAGAGTTTTTTTGCAGCCTGAAAAAAATTGCAAGCCGGCGATCTGCTGGCTTGCAATTTTTTTATCCCCCGCAGAGGGTCTTTTTCGCCGTTTCCTGCCTTTTACTGCCCGGCCAGTGCGATCTGCTCACGGGTGATGGGCAGCTCATAGAACCGGGTGCCGATAGCGTTATAGATGGCATCGGAAATGGCAGGCAGCGGTGTATTGATGACGACCTCGCCGATGGACTTTGCGCCAAAGGGTCCGTTGGGTTCATAGCTGCTCTCGAATTCAACCTTGATCTTGTTCTTGGACTCCTTCATTACCTTTGGGGTAGACTGAATGTTATCCATTACGGTGCTTCCTCCTTTCCTTACGCGTCACGCTTCTGGTAGAACACGAAGGCGGAGAAGATACCGCCCAGGAGCGCCAGAATCAGCATGACCAGCAGGAAGTACATCCACGCCATAGCAGAGGATCGCACCATACCGCCGGAAGACGTGTACACGGTCTGAATGTACTTCATGACCGAGTTGGAATCTGTTGTGAACGAGTCGATGATGGTATACACGGCATTGACAAGAATCATGGGGCTGATCATC